>OODU01000005.1_pt1 | contig 267907 bp, 194 predicted proteins | sample 1671171 | NCBI WGS metagenome assembly OODU01 (sample SAMN06348129, study PRJEB24527) | human gut metagenome | biome: human gut; feature: ankylosing spondylitis patient; material: feces | host: Homo sapiens | place: China | collected 2015-10
CTCTACTGGTAGCTACATACTTTTTTTCAGACAGAAAAACCTATGTGAGAGAATATAATGGTATCGTAATTTAAAACACTCCAAAGTTACTATCCTTCTCTGCTAATAATTTTTTCCAGGGTTCATACTCTCTCATATAATCAAAGTCTTCCTCGTTTCTGAAACCTTCCAGCAATTGCTTTGCCAGCTGAAAAGTGCCCTTCACATTTTTCTCGGCAGTTACAATATTCAGCATTGGTACACATTCATTATAACTTCCCATTTCAAAAACATTGGCTAATGTACACACTTTTTCTGCAAGAAATCTTGCATATCCGAGATCATTTTCTTCAACAAACTCCTTTTCAGTTACTACCAATTTCTATTTTGCTTTTGGATACTCAGTACAAAGCAGGCGGTAAGGTTTTTCATCTTCTTCAATTTCTGGAAAACGTCCAATTGGCTCATAGAACCGATTGTCATTTTCATCATCATTGCACATAGATACTTCTCCTAAAAGAACATCTCCACTTCCTTCTTCCACATGAAAATCATGATACATATATGGGTATATGGTAATGCTTTCTCCTGGAGTCAACTTTATCTGAGTTCCAGCTGGAACTGTATATTCATGTCCGTCACAGTTAACAGTTACATCCGTGTCAGCAAACTTTCCATCTTCTGTGGAATTATACACAGTAATCAATACATTTCCACCTCCACGGTTGATAATATCTTCCATTTTATTCCAATGAAAATGCATAGGCGCCATTTGTCCCTCTTTTACAACTAGCAATTTTTCTGCATACGTCTTTGTATATTTGTCCATTTTCAGATTACCATTACGGATAGTAATTAATGAAAACCCAATCTCATCAAATTTTCCCAATCCATAATCTGTAATATCCCAACCTAACATATTATCACGGATTTCATCATATTCAGAGCCTTTATTATTCCATTCTTCTGGAGTCCACTTGCAAAAAGGTGGAATTTCGAATCCATGCTCCTGAATCAGTTCTTCCATGTGTCTAATTTCTGAATTAATTTTTGATCTTTTCATTTTTATGTCTCCTTTTATCGCTAAAAAACGTTCTCCTTCGAGGTCAGGAGACGTTTTATGAGCGACATGAGGTGCATATCCCTCATGTTTCAAGCTCCAATCTGCCGGATTTGCCCAACTATATAAGTTTACGCCCACGCGCGAACAGGATTTGATTTTTGAAATATGGACGAATTCCTCGTCAGGAGGGTAAAATGGTGCCGACGGCAGCCCAAGTTGTAGAGAGCTGGGCAGAGCCGTTGCTTAATGAAGTTGGGTCATCGTCTTAGCGACGGTGGCCTTTCTTTTTGGGCTTCGAACCCTGCTTGAGTGCCTTGGAAAGGCCGACAAGGGCCGTGAGGAGCGAGACCATAGCGGTCAGGAGCTTCACGAGCTCGGTGAAATCGGTCATGGGCATCACCTCCCATCAAATGGAGGGCTCTGCCCGGCACGAGGGCTGCCGACAGCAAGGACGATTCTATCAGAGCGGCTGACCCCCGCCGATCAATTCATACTCCTCATCCTCACCGAATTGCGAGTATGGCAGAATCGGCACTGGATGGCAGCGCGCTAGGGCACCGACGATAGGCTTTCCAAAACTAGCGAGGCGCGTCGCCGCGATCGTAATCGCCTCGGTCGACCGCACGATCGACCTGCGGCGAGATGTCGCCGTTGCCACCATGGTCTCGTCCTGCGGCGCGAACGCGGTCATCGCCAGCATCGGGAACGGCGCCGGCGTAACGGTTGCGAATCTCTCTTGCGTAACCGCGCCGGGCAAGAAGCTCATCACGAACCGCCGGATCCTCGAGCAGATCTTCATCGCACTTCGGTGCGATGAACTTAGGAAAGAGATTGTAGGCGACGCCCTTGCTCGCCTTTGCCTGCTCGACCCACGCCGAATACGCCTTCTTAAGCCGTTGAATGTAAATCTCGCAACGCCTCTCATAAGGAAGGGCTCGCTCGGCCTCCAGCACGTTATTTTTGAAGGCCGCCTCAAGTTGCTTGACCGCAAACCTCCCGTCAAGACGAGTCAGGTTGAAAGTGCACTTCGGGTTGCCGGCCTCCTTGATATCGAGATCTGTCGCATAGACTCGATTGTTCTTGATGAAAATGTCTACGCCCCATGAGGCAAGTAACTTTTTAAACTGCTCCATATTCTTCGGATGACCTTCGTTGATTGCAAGATGGATCAACTCGCGCAGATTGTTTTTATAACTGTACTCTCCCCGCTCAACGATTTTCTTTTCAGTGTCGCGCGGCTGTCGGTCTCGAATCTTCGAGTTCTTCTTTCCCTTTTCGAGCTGAGCGAGATTCCAGGCCTCGTCCATTTCACGAACCCACGCAGCGCGTTCGTACTTTCCGCGACGCCCGCCCGTCTCGCAACGCTTACCCGTCAAAAGATCCGTGCGGTTAATCGCCATATGAACCGCGTAGCGTTTTCCCGCCTTATCGCTTTCCTCATGCAACGCGACAATCACTTGTTGATGCGGGTAGTGTTTCGCAAGCCATTGCTCCGCGTAGGCCATACACGCATCGGGGGTCATCTTGCCTCCGTTGCAGCTGCACTCCTCGGGCAGAAAGGCGAGAATCTGATGAAGCATCGTTATGTTTTTCGCGCCGGCACGCGCGGGCCTGTCGTGATGGAACATCTTCCGCGTCATAGCCATTTCGGAAAACCAGTGCTTTCCGTTCGCGAGGTTCCAGCCGCCGCGGGCCAAAGCATTCTTTCCGTTAATGTACTTGCGCAGGTGCTTCGCGTAGCGCTCGGACGAAACACCTTTCTGCTTAACGACGGTCATCGAGCTCACCGCCATCGGTGAAATAGCGCTGTTCGAGCTCTTCGATGAAGAGGGTGACTTTACGGGCATTTTGGTAAACCTTTTCAAGCGTTCGGAAAACCGCCTTCTCGTTGTAGGCCGGAAGACCTTGCGCATTCACAAAATACATCAGCTGGTTGAGGTTCGTCCCCTCGCGATACAGCTCGTGATAGATTTTTGCGACCTGGCTCATATCGAAATCGATCATCTCGATTTTCCCGGCCAGCATCACGCGGCGGGCATACGCACTGACGGTCGTGCCGAGCGCATCCGCCTGCTTGCGAATCGCCTCGTGCTCGCCATCGGTGACTTTGACGTAAATAACCTCCGAGCGCTTTTCGTTCGAATCCTCTGAAACGGTTTGCAGCTTTTTGCTACGGCCACCGTTCTTATTTTTGGAAATGACTAGATCATCGAACGATTCATTCCAATGAATCAGTGCATAGCGAATGAATTCGGCTTTCGTCATGCCCGCCTTTTCTGCCAAAGCGGAAAGCGTTTCGTATTCTTCAGAAGTGAGTGTCGCCTTAACGGTGTGCGGACGTTTGCAACTCATCATTCATGCCCCCAGGAAAGCAGAGCGAATCGGTGAGGCCACCGATTCAAAACCGATATGAGATTGCTTTCCTTTTTAGGAGCGACTGACGTCGCGCCGATTTTTGAAGTGACGCCGTCACTTTACTTAGAAATGAAAGGCGAACTTCATTTCTAACTTTATCGCCGTGGGAGGCGATAAACAAGATGTGTTGGCAGATAAAGGGGGCGAGTATGGCCCCATTTATCTAGCCCAACACCAATCTTGCAATCACCGGAACGGCGATTGGGCGGAGCGTAGCGTAGACACGAAACGAGAGGCCTCGTTTCGAGCGAAAGGCTTCGCGGTGTCGTAGTGTCAGCGGAGACCGTGAGCGGAAGCGAATTTTTAACGCGAAGGATGCTGAGTGTTAGAAATTCGCTGTAGCGAGAGCGAAGCGGTAATGCGAACGCGAGGGATGCCGAGTGTTTGCATTACCGCGCAGCGGACTCCGGGCGAGGGCTGGAGCAAGATGATGGAAGACCTTACCGATTTGCGGAAGTTTTTACCCGAAGCATCCGGCACCGCCGGATTCTTTTGGAGCGGCCTCTCGTTTGATTGCTTTCCTATCGTTTGCTCCCAGACTGGGCGTTTAAAAAAGGCGACCGAAACCGGCCGCCCACAAATAAATAATCATTTACCGAACGTAAGAGGATAGGAACGATGTACATTACTCCCAGTGACCGGCGACGTCGACAACCCAATGTTGTCCCGTAGCCTGCTGTTCATAATGTCCTTGGTCCTCAGAGGTGGTATACGAATCATTGATTGCAGAACCGCCGCTAGGATGCTGCGCATCGCCAAAAGTAGCGTGAGCGTGAGCGTCCATTTCGGCTGCAGATCCAAATGCTGCGTGGCATGCACTGCAGATCCAACGCTCATGGCGCGTATAAACCACATTCGGCACCCAGACCTGGCTGTAATCTGTCTCCCAGTGGCCCTGCTCGGCAACCCACTTCTTCTGGCTGCCGCCGTTGGAAGAGGAATTGTTGCTGCCGGAACTCTGCGAATTGCCGGAATTCTGCTCGGACTGGGAGGAATCGCCCTTGTTGTCCGACTTCGAGGAATCGGAAGACTTGTTATCCTCCTTCTTGGAGTCATCGGACTTCTGGTCCTTGTCGTCGGACTCTTTCTTCTCCTCGGTTTTGGTTCCAGAGGTTTGCGCCGCCTTTTCTTCGCTTGGCTTCTTTTTGTCTTTATTCTTTACCGCTGTGGCGGCCCTTTCCGTAGAGCCGCTTCCCTGCTTTGCAACGCCGGCACATCCAATCTGAGGTGCCGAAAGGCACACCAGAAGCGCAACGATAATAGCCTTTGTTCTCACACCGATCTCCCGGTCCATGAAACCGGGCGTTGGACACTAGCCGATATCCAACGCCCGGCTCGCTTTTACATCTGCTCGCGGCGCTTCTTTTGATCGAGGAAGACGCCGGCTGCCACGAGGACGGTACCGCCGATGGCGAACGTCTCGCCGATGAGTCCCGCGCGGTCACCGGTCTGGGCGAGGCTGCCGGGCTGGGCGGTATCCGTGCCGGCGAGGTGCTTCGGGGTGTATGCCGCCTGCTGCTTTGCCGCCTCCTCTGCCTCCTGTCGTGCGATCTCATCGGAAAGCTTCTGCTCCGCCGCGATGCGGTCGGACTTCGCCTGCTCGTAGGCGGCGAGTGCCGCATCATAGCCGGACTGGAGCCCGTCCACCGCGGCCTGCTTCTCGTCCAGGATTGCCTTTGCGGGCGCGACCTTGGCACGTGCCTCGACTGCTGCGGCGAAAAGCGCGTTGAGGGCGTCATCCGCGTTCACATCATGGCCGGAAGCGATCGCCGCGCCGGCATCGATGGAGTTCAGCTTCGACAGCTTGGCGTCTGCCTGCGCCTTTGCCTGTTCGGCGGCGGAGACCAGGGACTCGGCGGCGATGGCATCCGCCTTCGCGGCATCGAGCGCGGCCTTGGTGTCATTGACGGCCTTTACTGCATCCTGCTCGCGCTGCTGTGCCTCTGCGAGCTTCGCGGCAAGGCCGGTGAGGATGTCGAGGTTCGACTGTGCGTCCTCGAGATCAGTCTGGGAGCCGGTAAGCCTGTCGGCGGCAACGCCGGTGTCGGCCTTTGCGGCATCGACGGCACGCTGGGCATCCGCGAGGGCGCTTGCGGTGGTATCCGCCTTTTGCTTGGCGGCTGCGAGGACTGCCGCCTTCTCGGCCTGGTCGGCTGCCGCCGCGTCATGGGCGCTCTTTGCGGTATCGAGCACCTTCTTGGCATCGGCGACGTCCTGGAAGAACTTCGCGAGATCGGCGTTCGCATCCGTGACGCCCTGCTGCTTGGATACGGTGTTCGCCTTGGCGGAATCCAGCTTGGTCTGTGCGGTCGTTACGGCTGCGTTGGCAGCATCAAAGTCGACCTGCTTCTGCTGGACGGTCGACTTTGCCGTATCGACTGCCGCGTTGGCGGCATCGACGGCACGCTGGGCATCCGCGACGCCCTGCTTCGCGGCATCGACACCTGCCTGTGCGGAATCCGCTGCGACCTGCTTCTGCTGAACGGTTGCGGCGGCGCCGGCGGCTGCCTGCTTCTTGGATGCGAGATTGGTCTTGGCTGCGTCGAGTGCGCTCTTGGCGTTCTTGAGGCCGTTGATATAGGAGGTCAGCTTCTGCTCGTACTCGTCGACGGACATGGGATTCATGTTCCAACCGGAGCCTGCCCAACCCAGGTTTGCGGTATCGAAGCTGTCGGTCTTCCAGCCGTTCATGGTTCCCTTGCTGCAGACCGCCATGCCCATATAGCCGATTTCAGGGCTGATGACATGCAGGTAGTGACCGACGGTTGCGGGATATCCGGCAACCTTAAAATGCTGGTTGACATAGGATTCAATCCCACTATGCGACTTGTAGAAGTCTACGGCATCCTTGCCGATTAGACCGGTGACGCCATAGAGCTCCTGAACTGCCTGATCGAAGAAAGCCTTTTCTTGGTCCACCCACTGCGGTTTCGGATCGGTTCCATAGTTCCATGCGAGGTTTTCGCTCGTATCAAACTGCATGGAATGCCCAAACTTGACATCGGAATAGTTCGCGTTGACAATCGCCGCCGCAATGAGCTTGTACGTGACCTGGAGCTCAGAGAGACCGACGGACTTGCGGTACTCGTTGATGGACTTCATGTACGGGATTGCCGCGAGCATGTTGTCGAGGCTGGTCGCGTCGAGGCTGTTCCCCACCTCGGTGTAGTCCTTGTATGTGCAGTTCTGGATGATCTCGATGGCTGAATCGGCACCCATGGCACGGAAGAAGCCGATGGCTCCCTGCTTGAGCTGCGCGTCGGCGGAATCGAGTTTTGCCTGTGCCTCGTCGACCTTCTGCTGCGCGGCGGTCACGGCAGCGTCTGCGGTATCCTTCGCCGCCTTGGCGTTCGCGAGCTCTACGTCGGCGGCTGCCTTGGCGGACTCGGCGTCCTTGCCAGCCTGCTTCGCGGCGTCCAGCTTGGCGACGGCGTCGGCATTCGCCTGCTTGGCCGCATCGAGGTCGGCGTTCGCGGCATCGAGAGCGGACTGGGCGGCGTTCACACCGGATTCGGCATCGGCCGCGGCCTGCTGCTTTACGGAGAGAGCCGTCTGGGCATCATTCAGGTCGGCTTGTGCCGTTGCCGCAGCGGACTGTGCCTGCTCGAGCTCGGACTCGCACTGAGACTGTGCCGCTCGTGCGACAGCGAGGGCTGCCTCTGCGTCCGCGACCTTCTGTTTTGCCGCATCATACTCTGGACCGCTCGCACCGGCCTCCGCTGCGGCGAGGTCTGCTTTCGCCTTCTCGCAGGCGGCGCTGGCGGCTGCGGCCTTCGCATCCGCCGTGTCCTTGTTCTGCTGGGCTGCGGCGAGGACGGAATCGGCGGAATCCTTTGCAGACTGGGCCGCAACCAGCTTGGACTGGGCATCGGCAAGCGTCGCGTTGGCGTTGTCGAGTTCGGCCTGTGCCCTGCTCACGGCATCCGTGGCGTCGCGCACGGCCTGCTCGGCGGCACGGATAGCCTCCGGGGTGGCGCCTACGGCATCGGCCTTGGCTTTATCGAGGGCGTCCTGAGCGTCCTGGGCCGCCTTGATGGCGGACTGGTACGCTTCGTCCTTCTCGGACGCATCCGCCTTGGCGTCTGCGAGACCCGCCTTCGCCTGCTCGAGGTCCTTGCCGGCGGCATCGGCGGCGTCCTTGCCCTCTGCGACCTGACGGGCGTACTCGTCCATTGCCGCTCGGTCGGCGGCCGTGCCGGCGCTGACTGCCGAATCGTAGGATGCCTTGGCCTGGTCGCGGGCGGAAGCCGCCTCGTTGTAGGGACCGGCGGCCTCATCGTAGGATGCCTTGGCGGCGTCCTCCTTCGCCTTCGCCTCGTCGACTGCCTTCTGCAGGTCCGCGATGGTCTGTGCGGCGGATTTCGCGCCGGTACCGGATGCCGCGCCGGCGTGGGTGGCGATCGGCGACATCACGGCGGGGTGCTGCGTGCCCCCGTCACCGGTCTGGGCGAATGCCGTGAACGGTGAGATGAGGCTCGATCCGGTCATGGCGGCCATGGTCGCCGCGGTGACGGTCAGACGCGCGATCCCCTTCGGAGTGTGAATCTTTTTGCTTGGCAGTGTGGCGAAGTGATCGCCACCGGCAGCGAAATGCTTTCCCTGAGTCATTGCTATTCCATTCCTTTTCCATGCCATGTCCGACTAGGCATCAGAACTCTTTCCAATAAAGGTAATTATGCGCCTTAACAGGGATTGTTGTATATAGTCCGTTGGCATAAATACAACAATCCATGACTCTTTTTGTCATGGATACGAAGACGCTTCAGAAATCATTCGGCATGAGATGCAAAGAGCTCCGCGCTGGACTCGGGTACAGCCAGGAGCAGTTCGCCAATTTGATTGAGATGGATCGTTCCTACTACGCGAGCATTGAAGTCGGACGAAGAAATGTCAGTCTTTCAAACCTCTGCAAAATTGCCAATGGATTCAACATGTCAATTGCTGCACTCATGACTGGTGTTACTGAGAAAACGGATTAGTCTATCAATCAATCAATCAGCGAACGCAGTGAGCGAATCAATCGACGGCACAGCCGGCGGCAAGGTCACGGCACGTGACCGCGCAGCGAGCTCTGCGAGCGAAGGGGACGGCATCGCTGTCCCTATTCTTTATCGACGGCTTAGCCGGCGGCAAGGACACGGTACGTGGCCGCGCAGCGAGCTTCGCGAGCGAAGAGGACGGCATCGCCGTCCCTATATCTTTATAGTATATTTCTCTATTAATTGGTTTCACCAAAATGGGTATAGCGCAAGCTTCTGAACAGGCGTTTTTATCAAAACTCAAAGCAGCCGAATCATCAAAATGGTGAAATTTTTTACCCAAATTGAGGAAGCGATTCACCAAAATGGAACCGACTAACGGCTGTTGAAAACTTTTTATCCCCAAAATGGTGATTTCCTGTTTTCAGTGGAAAACTCGGTAAATTAAATTATTTACTTACCAGATTTACAAACAAAAGCAGTTCTTAACCCTAAAACCAGAACAGGTCAGAAGCAAAATTAACTCCTGACCTGCGATTTTTCTGGTGCCCCCGGGCGGATTCGAACCGTCGACACCCGCTTTAGGAGAGCGGTGCTCTATCCCCTGAGCTACGGAGGCATGTTGTATTAGTGTAGCAGATTTACGCCGCTGTAATGCAGCGTATACCCACTCTTCGAAGTTGCGGTGGAACAGCCCTCCGGAAAGTGCGTCCCACTATCCAGGCAAATTCTGGGTCAGACTTTCCCCATGAGACCTTGCTAGGAAACTGTGACCCAGAATTTCGGCTCGAAACGGGACACGGTTTCCCAAACGACCCCGTTCCGGAAACTACATCCCGGAATCGACGCTCGAACTGGGATGCACTTTCCCGATCGAGCCACATGGGAGACTGCGCCCCACTTTGAGGGAGCGCTCTTTAATGACTACTTGCCTTTGTGGAAAAGGTTTTTGATGACGGAGGGGATGCTCTTGGCGCCCTTGGCCGTCACATCGATAAAGTCGGGCGAACGAACGAGCTTGTCCTCGTCAATGTACTTACGCACCGCGCGAAGCGTTTCCTTGTCATTGCGCGTCGAAAACGTAAAGTGGCCATTCTCTTTGGTAAAGATGGCAAAACGCGTAATCTTCTTGGTGCCGCGCAAAACCTCGGCGGCAATATAGTCGACCTCGTCCCACGGGATTTGGATATAATCCTCGGGATTACGCTCGTTATAGTACTCAAACGCCTTATTGCCCACCATCACGTTACCGTGACTGGTAAGCCCCATCAGGCAGGTTGCCGGCGTTGCCAAATCGACCGTGCTGTTCTGAGATTGCGCCATACGCGCCTCGCCCTCCAATAAAAACAATCGGACCGCATCCAGTGTACCCACCGGGTGCGGTCCGTTTCAATGGCTCAAAAGCCCTTGCCTAGCAACTCTCGGTCTTAAGCCGAAGCGTGCTTACATGAAGCCGCAGACGCGACCGATGATGCCGACGGCGAAGAGAGCCAGGATGATGACGATCGGGCTGACCTTCTTCTTGAGGAGCTTGCAGACCAGAAGGGTCAGGCACACGGCGGCAAGGCCGGGGATGAGCTGATCGAGGTTGGCCTGAAGCGTGGTGACCTTCACCGGGTCGAGTGCGTTGGCACCGACAGAGCTGTACATCGTCAATGCCTGCTTGATGCCCTCAGAACCGGCGGGCAGGTTGGCCCAGTCGATATAGGCGCCAGCGGACTGCGTGACCTTGGAGACGACCGGGGTGAAGGAGATGGACACCCAGCGCTCGACCAGGGCGCCGATGATGAACATACCCAGGATGGAAGCACCCTCGGTGACCTTGCCCATCAGACCGCCGGAGAGGTCCTTGGCGATGGAGGAGCCGACCTTGTAGCCAAACTCCTGCGTGTACCACAGGAAGGCGTAACGGATGATGTTCCACGCGAAGAAGAACAGCAGCGGACCGGCGATGCTGCCGGACAGGGCCAGGGAAGCGCCCAGTGCGCCCAGAATCGGGCGAAGGGTGAACCAGAAGGCGGGGTCGCCGACGCCGGCGAGCGGGCCCATCATACCGACCTTGACGCCCTGAATGGCGACGTCGTCAATCGGAGCACCGTTGGCGCGCTCCTCCTCGAGGGCGAGGGTAACGCCAATGACGGGGGCGGAAACATAGGGGTGGGTGTTATAGAACTCCAGGTGGCGCTTAAGAGCGGCAATCTGGTCATCCTTGCTGGTGTAGAGCTTCTTGATCGCAGGGATCATTGCGAAGCACCAGCCGCCGTTCTGCATACGCTCGTAGTTCCACGAGCCCTGAAGGAACTGATGACGGAAGCAAACCTTCTTACGGTCAGCCTTGGTGAGCTGAATCTTGTTCTCTGCCATATGTATCACTCCCCTCCTACTCGTAATCGTTCAGAATGTCGCCGAGCGGGTCACCGGAGCCACCGCCCATGCCGCCACCCTGCTTGGCCAGATCCTTAAGGCCAAGGTAGATGAGGGCAAGGGAGATGCCGATGAGGCCAAGGGCGATCAGCGTGAGCTGAGGGATGGCAGCAAGGACAAAGCCGAGGATGAAGAACGGCCAGGTCTCCTTGGTGGCCATCATGTTGATGACCATGGCGTAACCGACGGAAGCGACCATGCCGCCGCCGACAGCCATGCCGCCGGACAGCCAATCGGGCATAGCGTTAAGCGCGTTGGTAACAGCCTCGGCCGGGATGATGCACAGAAGTACTGCCGGGATGGCGATACGAACACCCTGCATGAGGATGCCGGCGTACTGCCAACGCTCGATGCCGGCGAAGTCGCCCTTCTCGGCGCAGGCGTCCATGCCGTGAACCATAGCGGTAGCCAGGGTACGGCAGATCATGGTCAGGAACAGACCAGCGACCGACAGCGGGACGGCGACGGCGATGGCGGCGGTAACGGCCTTGGCCGAATCGGTGGCGCCACCGTTGAGGGCGAGCACCATGATGATCGAAGAAGCGACCGAGGCCAGAGCGGCGTCAGGCGCGACGGCGGCGCCGACGTTAGCCCAGCCAAGGGCCATCATCTGGAGCGAACCGCCCAGGAGGATGCCCTCCTGAAGGTGACCGGTTACGAGACCGATAAGCGTGCATGCCACGAGCGGCTGATGGAACTGGAACTCATCCAGAATGCCTTCCATACCGGCAAGCAACGCGACAATCGCAACAAGCAGAATAGTGATTGCAGACATGTATCGGACCCTCCTTTACTATGCTTGAGCGGCCAGTTCGGCCTTAGCTTTCTTCAACATGGCGTCGAGATCCTCGGAGGAATCCGAAGGAACCTTGCGGACCTCGAACTTGACGCCCTTGGCCTTGAGAGCCTCGATGGTCTTGACATCGTCATCGCCCATAGCGACGGCGTTAGTGACGACGACCTTGCCCTTGGAGTGGGCCATGGAACCGATGTTGGCTTCCTTGATGTCGACGCCGGCCTCGATGGCCCTGAGCAGATCCTGCGGGTTCTCGAACAGCAGCATCGCCTTGGTGTCGCCAAAGCGCGTGTCCTTGACGACCTCGGCCATCTTCTTGATGGGCACGACGTTGGCGTGGACTCCCGGAGGGGCAGCCTGCTCGATCATGGTCTTGCGGAGCTCGTCGTGAGCAACGCCGTCGGAGACCACGATGATGCGGTTGGGGTTGATCTGCTTGGTCCACGTGGTGGCCACCTGACCATGCAGCAGACGCGTGTCGATACGGACGTGGGCGATCTTGATGTGCCCGTCGCCGATCACCGTTCCCGGAGGAATGGCACCCGCAGGAGCAGCGGCGGCCGCAGCCGGCTTCTTCTCCTCGGGCTCCAGAGACTCGGGCTTGACGCGCACGCCGGCCTTAGCCTCAGTCACGAGATGTTTTGCGATCGCATGTGCAGTGTTCTTTGCGTCAAAGCGCTGCGAATATGCCTCGATGAGCATAGGCAGGTTGACACCGGTGACGATAGCCCAGGAATCGTGGCCCTCGATGAGCCCGCTGATCTGGTTGAACGGCGTGCCGCCCCACAGATCAACGAGGAAGAGCACCTGCTCCTGGTCCTCGAAGGAAGCGACTGCTTCCTCGACCTTGGCACGGAAGTCGTCGGGGCCCATGCTCGGCTCGAGCGAGACCACGGCTACAGACGGCTGATCGCCAAAGACCATCGAGCCCGTCTGCTTGATTCCAGCTGCCAAGTCCCCATGGCTAGCAAGAACAATACTTACCATCACATAACCTCCTTTTTGTCTACGTATTTCCTACACGACAAAAAAGAGTATAGCCGCAAGCGTGGCTAAATTATAGGAAAAAATGTGAACGGTTGGATTATTTGTTTAAACGTCCTGCTTTGTTACAAGTTGGTTACATCGCTGGTTTTCAGCTATTCCTCGCTAAACATAATTAGTTTGACCATCTTAGAAAACAGATACAAGCACAGCATTCATTAATACCGATTTAAATCGGATAAGAACCTGCTTGACTCTTCGATATTTTGTTTAAACAGACGTGACTTGACTAATTTCGTTAGTTATGCTCTAGCAAACCGTCAAAATAGAATAGTCATTGGGGACGTTCTTTAATGACTAGTCGTTTAAGAACGTCCCCAATGACTAAGTTAGGCGATGTGGAGGGGGTTGGCGGCGTCGACGGCATCGGGGGCGTCGGAGAGGCCGTCGGGGGCAGCGTCTGCCGGGTCCTCGTCGGGGGTCTCGATCTGCTTGATCATGACCTCTTGGCCCTGGAGCAAATAGGTATCGCCACTGCCGCAATGGGGGCAGGTCTTGCCGTGCTCGACTGTCGCATAGTCGCGGCCGCACGCCTCGCAATGCGTCACGGCCTCGACGGGCTCCACGATAAGCTCCGCGCCCTGCGTGATGGACTTTTTATCTGCCGCCCAGCGCCAAGCGTCGAGCAGCAAGTCGGGAACGACGCCCGAGACCTCGCCCAGCAGCAGCGTGACGCTCGAAACGCGACGCACGCCATTGGCGCGCGCCACGTTCTCAACATCGCGAATAATGTGATAAACGATTCCCAATTCATGCAAGGTAGAAACCTTTCAACAACGGTTGATGCGATGCAAACTCAAAGCAAGGGGACGGCGAAATCTAGTCTGCGCCGTCCCCTTACCCGCCATGGTTACCTATTTACGACCGAACTTGATTTTGATTGCACGCTTTAAAGCATACTTGCCAAGGCTCGGGAGCTTTTGCTCGTATTTGACCATCGTGGAGCACTCGGGGCGATCGCGATCCAGATGGATGGCATCGAACGCGCACTTGGTGGTGCACAGGCCGCAGCCGATGCACTTGTTGGGGTCGACGATTGAGGCACCGCAGCCAAGGCAACGGGCGGTCTCGGCGCGCACCTGCTCTTCGGTAAAGGTCTCGACGTACTCGCTGAAGGGCGCGGCCTTCTCGCGCTCGTGGTCCACGTGGGCAACCTCACGGCTCGCGTTGTCATAGCTCTCGATCACGACATCGTCGCGGTCGAGCGCGGCGTAGCGGCGCTGGTTGCGGCCGATGGTGAGCGTGGAGCCCGGCTGCACAAAGCGGTGGATGGACACCGCAGCCTCGTGACCGGCGGCGATAGCGTCGATGGCGAAGCTGGGACCGGTGTAGACGTCACCACCCACAAAGATGTCGGGTTCGGCGGTCTGGTAGGTCTGGGGATCGGCAAGGGCACCCTGACCACGGCCAAGCTCCACCTTGGAGCCAGCCAGCAGGTCGCCCCACACGATGGACTGGCCGATGGACATGACGACACGGTCAGCATCGACACGGCGTAGATCGTTCTCGTCGTACTCGGGCGCAAAACGGCCTTCGTCGTCAAAGACACGCGTGCAGCGCTTGAAGGTGATACCGCACACACGACCGGCCTCGTCCAGGTGGACCTCCTTGGGACCCCAACCGCAGCTGATGTGCGCGCCGTCCTCGATGGCCTCGCGACGCTCTTCCTCGCTGGCGGGCATCTGTGCCTCGCTCTCCAGGCAGAACATCTCAACGTGCTCGGAACCCAGACGGCAGGCGTTGCGGGCAACGTCGATGGCCACGTTGCCGCCGCCCACCACGATGGTGCGGCCGGGCAGCGCGTCAATCTTGCCGCTGTTGACCTCGCGCAAAAAGTCGACGGCCACGGTCACACCCTCGGCGTCCTCGCCCGGAATGTCGGCAAGGCGGCCGCCCTGGCAGCCAATAGCCACGTAGAAGGCCTTAAAACCCTGCGTGCGCAGCTCATCGAGCGTCACGTCACGGCCGACTTCCACGCCATAGCGGAACTCGGCACCCATCAGGCGAATGATCTCGACCTCGGCCTCGATAACATCCTTCTGCAGCTTAAAGCTGGGAATGCCGTAGGTGAGCATGCCACCCGGGCGCTCGTTTTTCTCGAACACGACGGGCTTGTAGCCCTTCTCGGCAAGATAGAAAGCGCAGGACAGACCGGCCGGGCCGGCACCGATGATGGCAATCTTCTGGTCGAAGCCGCCAGCGCGCGTCGGCGTCACCACGGGCGGGACGTAGCGGGTCGCAGCGTCCAGATCGCGCTGGGCGATAAACTTCTTGACTTCGTCGATAGCCACGGCGGCGTCCACACGACCGCGGGTGCAGGCATCCTCACAGCGGCGGTTGCACACACGGCCGCAGATAGCGGGCAGCGGGTTCTCGCGCTTGATGAGTGCCAGTGCCTCGTCATAGCGGCCCTGCGCCGCGAGCTTCAGATAGCCCTGAACGGCAACGTGCGCGGGGCAGGCCGTCTTGCAGGGCGCCGTGCCGGACTCATGCGTCTCGATGCGGTTGTCGTTGCGGTAGTTGGGCGACCACTTGGTGTGGTCCCACTTGGTGGCATCGGGCAGCTCCTGGCGCGGATACTCGGGCACCTTGCCGCCGGCCTTTTTGCTGCAGAGCTTCTGGCCGAGCTTGGCGGCACCGGCCGGGCACACCTCAACGCAGCGACCGCAGGCTACGCACTTGTCCTTCTCGACCTTGGCGACATAGGCCGAGCGCGACAGGTTGGGCGTGTTGAACAGCTGCGAGGTGCGCAGGGCGTAGCACACGTTGACGTTGCAGTTACAGATGGCGAAGATCTTGTTCTCGCCGTCGATGTTGGTGATCTGGTGCACAAAGCCGTTGTCCTCGGCCTGGCGCAAGATGTCGTAGACCTCCTCGCGCGTCACATAGTGGCCGCGGTCGGTCTCGACCACATAGTCGGCCATATCGCCCACGGCAATGCACCAGTCGGCGGGGTCGTCGGCGCAGCCCTCGCCCATCACACGACGGCTCGCGCGGCAGCTGCAGGTGCTGGCGGCATACTTACCCTCGTATTTGTCGAGCCAATGCTCGATATGCTCGATCGGCACCGACGTGCTCGCGGCATCGATGGCCTTCTCAACCGGAATGACATGCATGCCGATGCCGGCACCACCGGGCGGCACCATCGGCGTGGCCTTGGACAGCGGTCCCTTGGACGCCTGCTCAAAGAACTTGGCATAGACCGGGTGCTCCTCGAGCTGGCTCACGCGCATGTTGAGGAACTCGGCGGAACCCGGCACCAGCATGGGCAGCACCCACTGCTTGGCGCGCTCGGGATTTTCCCAGTTGTACTCGAGCAGACCCGTGTAGCTCATGTCGTCGAGCATCTTCTCGATATCGGCCTCGGGCATGCCGGTGAGCTTGACCATCTCGGGCAGCGTATAGGGACGGCGCATCTTCATCTTGCAGAGCACTTCGGCCTGCTCGTCGGTTGCGGCCTCGGCAAACGACCAGTACTCGTAGCCCAGCAGCTCGTCGCGATGCAGCAGGCGGTTGGTGCAGTGCTCACACAGCTTGACAATGGCCTCGCGCGGATGTTCCGGCAGCGGCGGCACGAACTCCGCGCCGATATCGGGCTCGGTGTAGCTAATCCCCGGTCCGTTGAGAATCATGGTTGTCCCTTCTCTTGCCGCAGCCCGACGAGGCCGCAGCGCCCCTCTTTTTTTGCAGGCCGGGCATGCCCCCCATGCCGTTCACCCGCCATTGTTGACATTGTGTCAAAAACAGTATTGACGAACCGTCAACAATATTCAAGACTGTTAGGTGAACGGTCGGGCTCAAACGGACGAAAGGCGGCAAAACATGGGCAACAACACAGCAGATACCTCTGTGGCCGACGCCGTCCCCGCGCCCGACAGCGCGGCAAAGCGCTTGACGGGCGACGAACGCCGTCGCGAGATCCTCGATGCCGTGCGCACCGTAAGCTCCGAGCTGGGCGTGTCCCACTTATCGGTATCGGCCGTGACCAAGCGAGCCGGCTGCACGCGTTCATTGTTCTACCACTACTTTGCCGATATGGACGCCGCCGTCACCGCCGTCATGGACGAGGCAATCGACGGTTTTATCTCCGAGCTCGAGCAGTGGAATGCCAGCCGCATCGTCGGTGATATCGAGGGCGCACTCGACACCGTCGCCCCGCTCTTTAAGCGCCTGGTCGCCAGCGGCCACGAGCTGCCGAGTACGCTCACCTCGAGCAGCGGCGCGCTCTACGGCGGCTTTTTGCACAACGTGGTCCAGCGCGTGGCACAGTATATCTGCGACACCACCGTGGTGGATTTTGTCGCCCATCACGAGCTGCGCATCGACCATGTCTACGAGACGTTCTACACCCTCATCATGGGACTGTTGATGTATATCCGCACGCACCCCGATGTGCCCGACGAGACGGTCAAGGAAATCATCGCCTCGACACTCCACATCGAGGGCTATACCGCCAAGTATCCGGAGCGCAAGCCCCAGAACTGACGACATTTGTCCAAACTGCCCGCGATCGGAAGAGGGGCCGCGGGCGTGTGAAAGGAGAGCAGCATGCTGTTCGATGTTTGGGGTAGCGATACCCTTATCCACTGGGCCGGCTGGGCCATGGTCTTTATTGGCCTGATCGTGCTCAACGAGGTCGGCCGCCGCACCAAGCTGGGCGCGGCCATCATCTTTGGCGTGGCTCCGCTGGCCATGACCATCTACTGCGTCGCCATCGCCATCGGCGTTTCGCAGGGCGCCGAGTGGGCGCTCACCAACCCCACCCATGTGTACCAGAACAGCTGGTTCCACTACGCCAAGGTCTACGCGGCGTTGGCCGGTTGCTGGGGCTTCATCGCCATTAAGTATCAGTGGGGCAAGATCGGCAAGGCACACTGGTTCCGCGCGTGGCCGTTTGTGATCGTCGCCATCAACATCATGATCGCCGTCGTGTCCGACTTTGAGAGCGCCTATCACTTCTTTGTCCTGGGCCAGTCCACTTGGGTCACCTCCGAAGGTGCTACGCAGCTTGCCGGCTGGAACAACGTGTTCAACGGCATCGCCGGTATCATCAACATCTTCTGCATGACCGGTTGGTGGAGCGTCTACGCCTCCGAGGACAAGACCGACATGCTGTGGCCCGACATGACCTGGGTCTACATCATCGCCTACGATATCTGGAACTTCTGCTACACCTACAACTGCCTGCCCACCCACTCCTGGTTCTGCGGCTTTGCGCTGCTGCTGGCGCCCACCGTCGCCGCCTTTATCTGGAACAAGGGCGGCTGGATCCAGAATCGCGCCTTTACGCTTGCCATTTGGTGCATGTTTGCCCAGGTGTTCCCCTACTTCCAGGAGGAGTCCATCTTTGTGACCCACTCCACGCTCGACCCCGGCGCCGCTACCGCGGTCTCGATCGCCGCACTGGTCGCCAACGTCGCCGCGATCATCTACATCGCCTACCGCGCCAAGAAGCTCGGCCGCAATCCCTACAAGCAGGATGTCTTTGAGGGCACCAGCGATTGGGAGAAGGCCACCGCCCGCCGCGCCAAGGTGGATTACGCGCACGCCGAGTAACATGTTGGTCGCTGTTGGCGCTTGGGCATAGGCCCGCCCGCCAGGATTTTCAATCCAATGTCTCGCAGAGCCCCCGGAAAGCGTTTCGCTCGCTTTTCGGGGGCTTTTGTCGTTGCGTCCCTATTCATCTATTCAAAAACATGCGCATATATAAAATCGGATTTCAAATCATGCGGCGGCTCTATGGGGTCCCGTTTTTGGGTACAGTGTTGTCCCGATATTGAGCTTGGGGGATATATGAAAGATGAGACGACAGGCCAAGAGGACGCGGCCCAAGATGCAGAAGCGTGTGCCGAGGCCCTGGAGAGCCTAGACCAGATCGCGCTGGCCGAGATTGCATTTGACGATTCGAGCATTGATGTGCAGGATGAGCCGGAAATCGAGGCGCAGCCCGATGATCAGGATGCAAAAGACGATGGCGCCGCGCCCACCGAAGACGAGGCGGGGCACGAGGAATCCGAATGTGAGGCCGACGACCAGACCGAATCCGATACGAGCGAGGAAACCATCTTGCTCGACAGCTTACCGACCGAGGATTCGCTGACCCGCGAGCTCCCCGGCCTAGGTTCTGCTCCTGTCGTGGACGAGACCATCGCCATGGGCGATATTCCCCTACCGTCCGTTCCTTCGGCACGCGAAGCCGAGGTTCGTCATCGCAAGATGTCGCCCAAGCGCCGCAACCTGATGGTTGCCGGCGTTGTGGCCGTCGCGCTCGTCGCCGGCGGCGCAGGCTACGCAGCCTGGAACGGATACCGGCAAGAGCAGGCTGCCATCACCGCCGCCAATGCCCACACGATGATGTCGGTGCAGATTGGCATACATGCCGCGGGACTCGACTGTTCCGCCGGCTCCAAGATTCCCGTACAAGTGAGTGGCCAGGATTCTGACGGATCCTCCGTAAGCGAAACACTCTATGTTGACGAGCACGGCCGTGGCATCAAACTGCTACCCGGTGACTACACGCTCTCCATCGCCGCCTCCCCCATCACGTCCGACGGTACCGTCTATACCGTGCCGACCACCAAGGCGCAGGTCACGATCAAGAGCGATGGGCAGGATTTGAGTGCCCAGGCCACCTTTAAGCTCAAGGTGCCTTCGGCCGACACGGTGACTGACGACCAGATCGATGCCGCCGCCAAGTATGCCGAAGAAGGCGGCGCGAGCTCTGCCGCCGCGGCAAAGATACTCCAGCAGGCGGCAATTACGCGCCGCGATGCCGCCGCCAACGCCGTAAGCGCAAGCGAGGCACAGTCCGCCCGTGATGCCGACGCCCGTCACAAGGCAACCGACCTCTACCAGCTCGATATCCCCGTCGAATGGTACGGCAAGGTCGAGACTTGGCAAAATGGCAGCACGCTGTGCATCTATCTTGCCGGCGACACGAACACGCCGATTGTGACGCTCGTCGCGGTGCGCGAGGACGAGAGCTTTACGCCCGATGAGGGCGATACGGTTTTGGGTGCGGCCAACCTAGGCAACGGTTATACCGTCTACGCCAGCGGCCCCGTCTATCCGTACGTGGTGCCCCAGACCATCAACGGACGGACGCAGAATCCCGTGTCAACCTACCCCATGGACACGGCCATTGAGCTTGTCGAGCTTACGACCGGCAACCGCTACACCTATAGCCAGATCAAGAACGTACTGGTCGGCAAAGAGGGCAAAGCCGACGCCGCGACCAAACTCGAGACCGACTACCTCGCCCAGATTCTGATGCCGAGCATCAAAGCCCAGGACTAGCGGACCATGACACCTGAGTCCTGGCCTCGCAAATCCATAGACGATTAGGAAAGGAGCCACTTCCATGCGGGCACAGCATGTACCACGCCGTGTTTGCATGGAATATCGGCCTGCTCATCCATGGTAACGATTGCCGACTCGCCAAGATCAAACTGGGCCATCGCGGCATCGAGCGCGGCAATTTCGCGCTCGCGCGTTTTCTCGCTTGTCATATCCACACTTACCTGAATCAGGCCGTAAGCCTGCATGAGCAGTGCATCCCCAGCCACAAAGTCCACCTCATGGCTCTTGCTCTTCTCTTTGATCAGCAGGCGGCAGACCGATCCGATCCTCACCGCGGGAGTCCTTCTTCTTAGCGCGTTGAACACTGCGGTCTCGAGCCTCTGGCCCTGGTCCAATGCCGATGCGGGAGAGAATGCTCCAAACATCGCGGGATCGACAGCGTAGACCTTAGACGCAGACCGCATGTTATTTGCCAGTGAACGCGTGAACTCCGGCACGGAGAACAGCAGGTAGGCATCCTCATAATACTCAAGTAAGTCGCTGAGCGAATTACGACTGACGGGTATCTGCCTGCTCTTGAACTCGTTGTACACTTTGTTCACCGACAGCTCTCGTCCCGAAGATGCCATACACCGCGTTAGGAACAGCGATGCCAGGCGAGGGTTCTTGACGTCGTAACGCTCAACGACGTCCATAGCGACCGTTCGCGAAGCATATTCCTGTAGCAGCTGAATCGCGTCTGCGGGCGTCTGCTCAAGCGTCGCGATGAATCCCCCTCGTTCAAGATATCCGATCAGATGATGTCGAAGCAGCGCTGCATCGCTTGGGGAAAAGGTCGCATCTGGCTCGAAAACGCTCCCCGTCTTATATCGAACGTATTCCGAAAAACTCAACGGAAAAAGCTCTCGTATAAGAGAACGACCCCTGAACTCGCTCTTAAGTTCTGAGGACAGCATCTTAGAAGAAGATCCCGTCACATAGACGGTCGCTTTCTCCGTATCGACTACACGCCGCAGAAACGCACCCCATTCGGGAATTTCCTGGATCTCGTCAAAGAAAATGTAAGCGCCCTCGGTTCGAGCAGCAGGATGCAGCGCATAGAACGTGTCGAGCACGTCCGCCAGCAGCGATGGCTCATACGGGCGCAAGCGCTCGTCCTCAAAATTAAAGTAAAGCATCCGGTCAAGCTCGACGCCCCGGCCCCGAAGCCGCTGCATCTCCTGATACAGGCGATACGTCTTTCCACAACGGCGGGCCCCCACAACCACATTTACGATGTTGTCGCGCTTTGGCTCCTGTGGGTTTCCCAGATCAAGGTCTCGCTCAAAGACCTGTGGAACCCCCTGCTGTTCAAAGTCCTTTATTTTCTGGGCGATCAAGTCGTTGAATGCCATGATTCTCCAATCTTGCTTATATGCTAATCAAGATTATATCGATTCTTGATTAGCAGATAAGTAAGATTGTGTGAAGCTTGATTAGTAGTTAAGCAAGTTTTTCACTGTCGAATTGCCCGGGTGATCACATGCCTCGGATGGCTACAAAACAGTTGAGGGGTCAAATGCTCCCGTTAGAGCCGTGATAAAAATTAACTAGGAACATTTGGCCCCCTCAGTCCTGCAGGGTATTGTAAAGTGCGGGGCTAGATCAGGCCGAAGTGTTCCATGGCCTGGGCGACGCCGTCGTCTGCACAGGGGACCGCGACGTAGTCGGCGGCCTCGCGCACATGGGGTGCTGCCTGGCCCATCGCCACGGCAACGTCCGCGGTCTCAAAGAGAGACAGATCGTTCTCGGAATCACCGAAGGCAAAGACACGCGCCGGCGCCGCACCCGCCGCAGCAGTGAGCTCCGCGAGCAGGGCCCGGGCCCCAGCACCTTTGGACACCCCGGGCATGACGAGCTCGTGGCTCCCCTCGCCCACGTTGTAGTAGCCGAGCTCCTCCATCAAAAAGTCGCTCGCCCGGTAGGCCCCGTACGCCTCGTCGACAAAATCGACCTTGGCAAACCGCAGGTCGGGCTTGGTACTACGCATCTCCTCGAGGTCGCACGCCACAGGACCCCAGTTGTAGAGGCTCCCACCGCTCGCGTTGAGCTCCAGGCAGAGCTCCGTCCCCTCAAAAAAGGCGGGCATCCCCACGCGGAGCATCTCCGCTACCATGCGCTCGAGCACCGCGCGCGGAAAGCAACAGTCGAGGATAACCTTGCCGTCGAGCACCACGTGCGCTCCGTCGAGCGAAACATATCCGCGAAACGGGAGGTTGTTGAGCAGCTGGTCGATCCCCACCCGGGCGCGTCCAGTCGAGAGAATCGGAATGCCGCCGCGCTCGGCGAACTCCTCCACGGCGCGCACCACGCGCTCAGTGGGAAAGCTGCCGGGGCCCGTTACGGGATCGCGGCACACCAACGTCCCGTCAACGTCGAAAAACGCAACGACCGGACCCTTCTCTAAGCGCACCCCACCGGCGCTCACAGCTGCTCCCCATAGGACGCGAGCATCTGCTCGGTCCAACCCTTGGGCATCTGAGTCACGTAGCTCTCGTAGCTCGAACCACCATAGGTGTGGGCGGCGACAAAATAGCCCTGGTAATCGTTGGCGTAGCCGATGATCACCGGATGCTTGCCCGTCCCGTCGAACGCACCCTTGACGATGGCGCCTAGCTCGCTTGCAAGCTCGCCGGGGAAGGTCGTGAACACCACCGAGCCAAAGTCGAGCGTCGTCATCGCAACGGTGAAGTCCATCTCGTGGCGCTGGAGCTGCTGCTCGAGCATCTCCTTCTCGGTATCGGCGAGTTTCTTCTCGTCAAACGTGGGATTGTTGGCGAGCACCTCGAGCACCTCGTCAAGCTGCGCCTGGTACTGCGGGTAAAAGTCCTCGTTGTTGTAGTGGACATGGTGCTCAAACCGCGAAACCTTGGGCGCAGCGAGCTCAATGGGCTCAAAGGCGCCCTTCATGATCTCGCCCGCGATGCCGTTGCTCACGCGGCGGAGCTCCGCAAAGTCGTTGCCCTGGCGGAACTGTCGGTTGCCCAAATCGCCCGAGGCGCCGGTAAAGATATACGGCACGCAGCCGATCCAGTCCGCAAGCTTGTCGCGCACGCCTCCCTGCACGTCGGTCGTGAGCAGGCGGTTGGTGGGGCCGACCACCGTGGCATGGCAGTTGAAGTTGAGCATCGCGCCCAGCGTCTTGCCGCCCTCAGCCACAAAGCGCAGCACCAGGGCCTCATCGTCAAACGGCAGGTCGGCATCGTTGCGGTTGGAATACCAACCGCGTACGTGCCTCGTGAGCATCTCGGGCGCGGCGTCGACGAGCTCCTCATCCAAACCCGTCGCCGCCTGCAGCACCAGCCCCGTGACCAGCTCGACATAGCCGGGCGTGGTGGGGATGCCCATGGCGCCCGCGCCCTCAAAGCCGTTGGCGCACGAGTGCGAGTGGATGGAGTTGATCACGATGTTCTCGCTCGCGACCCCAAGCCCCGCGGCGAGGCCCTCGCGCATCGCGCGGGTCGTCTGGGCCGTGAGGATGCACACGTCGATCGATACAAAGAGCGACCGTGTGCCCTCGACCTCGAGCAGGAGCAGCGTCGCACGCGGCGTATCGTGCACGCCCGTCGCCGGCTGCTTGCGGATGGGATGGATATAGCCCTCCATCCAAAACGTGCCCGCGGGAGTGATATCGACAGATATGCTTGCAGCCTTCATGGCTCTCCTTTCAAAAAAGCCCGAGACGCACAGGGCGCCCCGGGCATGCAGTGCAGATATTGTTCGCTATGCGACCACGTAGCGGTACGTGTCGCCCATCGGCACAAACGCGGCCGGGATTTCGCTCGTCCCCAGAGCCTCGGGCAGCCAGTTGACCATGTACTCCATACCGGGCTCCTCCAGGTTGAAGTGCCCGATGGTGATGGCGCACCGGTTTTGGCCGAGCATGCCAGAGTCGCGGATGTACTCGCACGTGGTGAAATCGATGAACTCCATCGTCATAAGGCAGTCGTTGGCCTCGGCATCGGTGCGATTGATTTCGGCGGTATCGCTCTTGGCGTCGCCGGTCACATGCATCGGGACGCGAACGCTCTTGACGCGTGCGTGCGGGTCGCCGGTAATACGTGTGCCGTTGAGGCCGAGCTTGTGCACGAGCTCCTGCGCGAGCTCCGTGGCGTCTGTCTCGGGGATCTGGTACTCCAGGCAAAAGCCCTTGTCCTCGCCCATGCGGTAGTCGAGCCAGCCGAGCTTATCGGCCAGGCCGTAGAAGATGCCGTCTGCCAGAGCACCGTCCGCGTCGATGGGCACGCGCGAGTGGATATAGTCGTGGCAGCGCCAGACGGCACCGCCCCACTCGTCGAGCAGGGTCTTCTTGGCCTTGAACGTTACGGTATCGCCCACCACGTCCTGATGGTCGCCATGGTTCCAAAAAAGTGCCTCGTGGCTGATGATCAGGTTGGCGCCAAGCTCCTGAGCGCGGCGGATGATATCTGCCGTGGGCCAGATGCAGGTAACGATGCCCGTGCACTCGGTGTCGGTAGCGCCGTAGAGCACCTGGTCACGCGTAGTCGCGTCGTCGATTGCCTTGCCGGTAAACGAGTCCACGCCTGTCGAGAAGTCCTTGACGTGTTGGATAACCTCGCTGATGAGCATATGAATCTCCTTTTGGAACTAAATGACCAACCGCATGTGCCGTCTGAGCGGCAGATGCTACTCGTCGTCCTCGTCGTCCTCGACCTGGATGGTGTTGAGGAGTTTGATGGACTGCCCGGCCATGTCGATCGCGTTCTGGATACCCTCGGCCGTGAGCGGCGCAGGTGCCAGGCAGAGCTCCATCGCCAGGACCACATTGACGCCCGCCACCACAAAGACGTTGGGGGCCACGTAGGGCAGAAACTTCTGATTGACACTGCCTGCCAGGATGTCGGTCAAAACGAGCACCTCGTCGTCGGGAGAAATCGCGTCGAACACGGTCTCGACCTGCGGCTCGAGCGGCGTATCGTCCACGTACGCGCAGATCACGTGAAAGTCGCACTTGGCGCCCAGAAACTCCAGCGTATCGGCCAAGCCCTGAGCAAATTTATGGTGCGACGCAAGGATTACCTGCCTCATGAGCCAACTCCTTATGTAGTAGCGGGAGTGAACCCCGCTAAACAAACCGTTCCATGGCACCCGCCGCGCACAAGCGTGTAAGGAGACGTGCAGGGCGGGTGCGGTGGAACGGTTCGCTCAAATCAGATACGAACCGTAACACCGGGGCCGTGGGATGGCGCCCACAGCCCCGTCGGCGGTCGGGGGAAGCCACCGACGGAGGAAAAGTGAAGGAACTTAGGCGGCCAGGATACCGAAGGCGGCGCAGACGCAGCTCACGGCAAGGATACCAAGGATGATCCAGTTGAGCTTGACGCCCTTCTTGATCAGTTTGTAGACCACGACGGCCAAGAGCAGACCCAAGATGTTGGGGAAAATCTGGTCGAGCACGCCCTCCTGGATACCGAGCGAGATCTCGCCGTACTGGAACACGAGGGGCGTGGTGAGCTTGACGGAGCTGTAGATCAGCGAGCCGACCACGGTAAGGCCGAGGATGGAGGCGGCGTCGGTGAGGACGTTGAGCTTATCGCCCATCTTGGTCACCACGGAAGCGCCCGCCTTGTAGCCCTGGACGTAGTTCTGCATACGCCAGAAGTACAGGGCGGCCCAGACCGCCAGCCACAGGAGGATGCCAACGGGGCTTCCCTGCTGGGCCATATAGCCGGCGATGGAGCCGAGGATCGTCATCGGCAGGATCCAGATAAAGACGTCGCCGATACCGGAGATGGGGCCCATGAGGCCGACCTTGAGGTCGTTCTCGGCATGGATGCCGTTAAGGTGGCCCTTATCCTCCATGGCGAGGCCGGCACCGAGAAGCAGGCCCGAGACGGGAGGCGTGGCGTTGAACACGCAGTCGAGCTGGTTCAGGATCGCGGTGTTGAAGGCGTCCTCGTCGTTGCCGTAGATCTTGCGAAGCGCGTAGTAGGAGGCGAACATGGCGCACGGGGCGTTCTGCGTGGCGTAGGAGTACGAGACCGTATCCATCAGGCACATACGGCGCGAGCAGATCTTGAGGTCTTCGTCGGTAAGGACGGGCTCATAGGAGCCATCGGGGAGTTGTACGGGGGCTGGAGCCTCGTTGAAGTCCTTGAATTCCTTGGGCTTGAAGAAGTTACTCATCTTCGAGCTCGCCTCCATTCACGGTAGCGGCGGCCACGGGAGCGGCCTCAGACTTGTTGCGGAAGTACTCGATGGCCACGACAGCACCCAAGAGAGCGATGGGGAGCACGGAGAGGTTGAGGTAGGCAGCGAGGACATAGCCGGCGATAAGGAACGCGTAGAACTTGTTGACCGGCATGAAGGTGAGCAGGATCGCGAAACCGGTGACGGGCAGCACGCCTGCGGCGATGGAGAGACCGTCGGTGAACCACTGCGGCATGAAGGCGTTGATGGCCTCGACCGCCTGCTGGCCAAAGGCGAGCACGATGATCATGGGCAGAGCGCCCTGGAGGAAGAGCCACAAGTGCGAAAGGAAGCACGAGGCGAGCATCTTGTTGTACTCGCGCTTGACGGCATAGCCGCGAATGACCTTGAAGACCCAGGAGTTGTAGATCTTGAAGATGACGTCGAGCTGGACATAGAGCATGGCGACCACGACGCCGATCGCAAGGCCGACGGAGATGTCGCCGTTACCGGTGATGCAGGCCGTGACGGTCGCGACCATACCGGCCATGCCGTAGTCGGGGGCAGACGAGCCGCCCAAGCCCGCGGCGCCCATGGACATGAGCTGGATGGTGCCGCCGACGATGAGGCCCGTGTTGGGGTCGCCCAAGATGATACCGGCGAGCCAGCAGACGAGCGCGTGCATAAACGGGATCGCCTGGGTCGAATAGGCGTCGACCGCGCGGAATCCTGCCAAGAGGACGAGCAGGACAAACTGGAGCGCATTAACATCCATGTTTATCACCTTTCTTTACAGGGGAATGAACTCAGAGATGGGCACAGGCTTATCGGTGGTCATGTAGCGGACCTCGACCTTGGTGCCCGCGGCCGCGATCTTCTGGTAGACAGGGATGTCCTTCTCCAGAATGAAGGCGCGCCTGCCGGCCTGGACGCCCGGGGTGCCCTCGGGCGGGGTCTCCGTAAGCCCCAACGTGAGCACCGGGATCTTCTGCCCGGCCTCGATCAGATCTAGGAACGTCTGCGGGTCGCGCGCGATGGTAAACACCGTGTGGTTGTCGTACTTGCCGGCTTTGAAGTTGGTGAGGGCCTTCTCCTCGGTAATAATCGAGAGCGCCTGGCCCGAGGGCTTCGACAGCTTCATGGCCGCCTTGCGCACCTCATCGTTGGCCGTGGCGTCGTCGATGATCATCGTGCGCTGCGTGGCGTACGTGGGGCACCAGAAGCCCTGTACGATTCCGTGGAGCAGACGATAGTCGATTCGCCCTGCGACGATACTCATGTCCACCCTTCCTTTCCGTGTGCGGGCGCGGGCGCCCGCGTTTCTTTGAGAGGGCCGCCGCTGCAACCCTTGATCTCCTGCTGAAACCAAGATAGGCGGTCGCAGACCGGCGGGACGCGGCATCAAACAGAATCGACAGAGCGCCGCAAACCGCAACAGCCTTGCCACTCAAATGGACAAGATATTTGGTTTTCTCAACACTAGCCCTCGACACTCATCGCAACAGTGTCGAGGGCTTTACCAGGTTTGTGTCGGCTGTTCTACTCGTCTTCGAGAATCATGCCCGCTATCTCGACTTTCTTTTGCGCATCGGCCATGCTCACATGCAGCATGTGGTGCACGTATGCAATCTCCGACACAGGTATCTCGACACGGTAGCGTCGCGTCATGTCGATAAAGGCCTCGCGGAAGTTCTCGATAAAGTCCGCATGGTCGCGCTCAAAGGCCTCGGTGTCGGGGGCGGAGTCAACAAAATTCTTGGTCACCAGGCGCTCGATAAGACCGCACAGGTGCACGTAGACACCGATCTTGCGGCGCGCGTCGATATCCTCGCCCTGCAGCTCCGCCAAGCGCTTGACCGCGCGGTCGGCCTCGATGTAGAGCATCTCGGGGTTAAGGATCGTAATGGACTCGATCACGTTGCGAAGGGTCAGGTTGCGCAGGAGGTTGGCATGGAACTCCTGGACGCTCTCGGGGTCCACGAGCGGGAAGAGCGCCCGGTCGAGCGCGTCGGAGCTTCCCTCGTAGAGAATGTCCTCGAGCCCCACAAACGGCACCGACACGATGCCCGGGTCCATGGTGCCCACGACGGCGCGCACGCGGTAGTCGCTAAAGACCGGGGCGCCGTCGCCCTTTTGGGCGAGCATGGGGTAGTCGCAGGTCACGAGCTGCACCTCGGGCGTGCCGGGGAGGCTGTTCTGCACGATCTGGCGGATCTTGTCGGCTGCCTCGATACCCGACTCCGAGCAAAACGCCACGGCGTCGTTTTCGACCGAACCCCTCACCACGCTGTAGCTGGGCGCGAGCCCCGCCGAGGCGTGGGCGAGCACCTCGTCCAGATCGGCGTGGGCGATGAGCGCGCTTCCCACCTCGAGGGCAAGGCCGGTCGACACGTTGTTGACGATGTGGATGTCGCACGTCGTGAGCCCTGTAATGGCGTCGTTGATCTTTTCGAGCGAACCCATGTCCACCAGGATCGCCACCGTCTTGCAGTGCGAGTAGCGCGCGAGCAGGCGCGAGAGCTGCCCCACGATCTCGGTGACCTCCTGGTCGTAGGTCATGTCGATGGCCTCGAAGACATGCGTTCGCAGGATGCGGTCGGCGGCGTCGGCGATGCTCGTGGCGGTGGAATAGCCGTGGCACACCACCACGCCCAGGTAGTCGCGCGGGCCTCCCGTGGCGCGCAGGGCGTCCCCCACCTCGATAAAGAGCACCGTGCGTGAGAGCGCATCGAGCTCCATGCCGAGGGCTGTCTTGGTCTTGGCGGCGATTTCCTCCACAACGGTCGCCGTGCCGGGTTGGTTCTTCTCCAAAAGCGTCAGAGTCCGCTCCACGGCGTCCGCATTGGCGATCCGCCACTTGCTCAGGCCCGCACCGCCCCAGAGCTGCGTAAAGAGCGACTGCGCGATGGAGCGCGAGATCTTGCGCGTAAGCTCGATGCCGTAGGCGTGGTTCACCTGCTCGATCACGGGCGCGACCATCTTCTCGTAGGCGCCCACGCGCGGGTTGACGCTCTTGTTCTCAAAGTCGAAGTTCATGTAGTCGTCGTAGGCACGCACCGCCATGGTCGCGCTGGTAAAGAACTCGGTGAAGCTCACCTGACCGCGCTCGAGTGCCTCAACGGGGTCGACAATCTTTTGGAAAAAGCCCGTCACGCGCACGGACGGGTCGTTGACATCCTTGTCGCCGCTCACGAGCTGGTCGTCGTCGGGCTCGGGCGCCGTCTTGCCCAGCACGCTGGAGGGCAGATTGTAGGTCTGGATGGTGAGCGTCTCGTTCTCGCGGTTGAGATAGGCGCCCGCGCAGCAGTTGGTGATACATGAGCGGAGGCCGTCGATGTTGTCCTTGAAGTCGGCGTCGACGAGGGCGCGCAGGGCGCCGCGGCTTACCGCGATGTCGGCACCCACGCGACGGCCCTCGACGCGCAGGTAGTGCATCACAAAGAGCGTGCGCTCCTCGACGCTGCGCTCCGCCAGGCGCGGGAGCGTGACGGTGATGGGCACAAAGCGCGCGATACCCTTGACGATATCGCTGTCGGCAGGCAGGGCGGACGAGAGCAAGAAGCGGGCGGGAGGCACGTCCGACGTGCCGCGCGCGGTCTCGCCCGTAGGGTCGCCGGCACCGATGCGTTGCAGGATACGTTCACGCGCCACGCGGGGCAAGTGGTCGTAGCCGCTCAGGTAGATCACGCCGCCGTTGGCCTCTTTGACCGCACCACCAAAGCCGTCCGCACCAAAGATCTCGTACTCGACCTCTGTCGCCTCGACGGGTCGTTTGCAGTCGATGCGCACGTAGCGGGCCTGCGTCGGCAGAATCCCCGCATTGACGCCGTACTCAAAAGTGAGCTCGCTCATCATGCGCTTGCCCGTCCCCGGCTCGCCGATCAAAAGCGCCGGGAGCCCATGTGGCGGATAGCGGATGGCGCTCTTGAGGTGGTCGACGCATGTCCCGTACGTAAGGTCGAAGCCGATGGCCTTGTCAAAGTCCTCTTCTTCGTCGATGCCCGCAGCACCCAGCAGCTCGTCTATCGAGGCATATTCGGATTTATCGAACGCATGCCTAAAGTAGCGTTCGACGGAGTGGCGATGGAAATAGAGCACCGGGCGGGCGTTGACCTTGATAACGTCGCCCTGACGAACGAGCTCGTTAAGATACTGGCTCGCCAGACTGCGGCTCACATGGCATTCGCTCGCGATCTTAGCCGTCGTGAAGTTGTCGATGTTGCACAGGTTAAGGTCGCGCGTCATCTTGTCGAGCGTCTTGAGAATCTCGGTTTTGGTGTCGTACGTAATCACGGCGCTGCCCCTTTTGCTCTTAGGTCACTTGGGGCGATTGTAGCCAAGGGAGGCGGTGCTATACAAATAAAATGGCTCTGTTAGACTGGGATTGACATGAAGTATTGATAGGCAACGTTCCCATAGAACGCAAAACTCCACGGGGGTGTTGTCTATTGTCGCCTCATGTCAATTCCGGTCTAGCAGAGTCTTAAAAGATCATTAGGTACAGAGAGATTTAAAAATCCCCGTCCTGGAAAAATCATCTGTTGCCGAACATCAAAGGCCAGGGCTAGCGGCTCCTATTAGATGCTGGCTCACATAGCAGCCCAAGTAGCTAAAAGAGCCCCGTCCCAAATGAGTTCGTTAGCGCCAGGGATCGGCTTCGAACAGCGGCTCACGCTCGGGGCGGCGATCGCTGTAGGGATCGTAGCCGTCGTCGTCCTCGTTCTCGGCACGGATGTAGGGGTCGCGCGGCTTGGGTGCCGGTTTGGACGTGGGCTTGGGCGCCGGCGCGCTTGTCTTGATCTCGCCTTTCATCTGCATAGCTCCTTGCATCGCATCCGTTCAACATCATCGATTGTCGCACGAAAAAGGGCGGCGGACCCAATTGGATCCGCCGCCCTTGGCGTTTAGAGACGGCTGGCAGATTTTAAGGCATGTCCCATAAATCTACTCGGCGTCGGGGACCTCGTAGGTAGCAGACGGCGTGTTGTCGCACACGACGGTAAAGCCGCCGTCCTTGTCGGCATCGACCGTCACCTGATCGCCCTCGCGCACCGTACCGTCGATGATGGCGGCGGCGATGGCGTCCACGACCTCGCGCTGGACCAGGCGCTTGAGCGGACGGGCACCGAACACGGGGTCCAGGCCACCCACGGCGAGCATCTGCTTGGCCGCCGGGGTGATGGCAAGCGTCATGCGCTCCTTGGCCAGACGCGCGCGGACGTCGGCGAGCTGGATGTCGACGATCTTCTCGATCTGCGCCATGCCGAGCGGATGGAACACCACGATATCGTCGATACGGTTGAGGAACTCGGGGCGGAAGGTCTGAGCCATGGCGGCGTCGACCTGATGGCGCATCTCCTCCTCGTCCTTACCGGACAGATCGGCGATGGCCTTGGAGCCCACGTTAGACGTCATGATGATGATCGTGTTCTTGAAGGACACCTGGCGACCCTGGCCATCGGTCAGACGGCCGTCATCAAGCACCTGCAGCAGCACGTTAAAGACATCCGGATGAGCCTTCTCCATCTCGTCGAGCAAAATCACGGAGTACGGACGACGGCGCACGGCCTCGGTAAGCTGGCCGCCCTCGTCGTAACCCACGTATCCCGGAGGCGCACCGATCAGACGTTGGACGCTGAACTTCTCCATGTACTCGGACATGTCGATACGCACGAGCGCACGCTCGTCATCGAACAGGCACTCGGCAAGCGCCTTGGCGAGCTCGGTCTTGCCCACGCCGGTGGGGCCCAGGAAGAAGAAGCTGCCGATGGGCTTGTCCGGATCGGAGAGGCCCGCACGGCTGCGACGCACGGCCGCGGCGACAGCGGAGACCGCCTCGTCCTGGCCGATGACGCGCTTATGCAGCTCGCCCTCCAAGCCCTTCAGCTTGTCGAGCTCGCCCTGCATCATCTTGGAGACGGGCACGCCGGTCCAAGCGCTCACGACCTCAGCGATCTCATCGGAGGTCACCTGCTCGTTGAGGCCCTCGCCGTCCTGCTGCTTTTGCGCCTCGAGCGCAGCCTCGGAATCCTGAATCTGCTGCTGCAGGCCCGGAATCACGGAGTAGCGCAGCTCGGACGCACGGCCCAGGTCGCCGTTGCGCGTCGCACGCTCCTCTTCGCTCTTGGCCTCGTCGAGCTGTCCCTTGAGCTCCTGCACGTGGTCGATGGCGTTCTTCTGGTTGAGCCAGCCGGCCTTTTGCACGTTGAGCTTTTCTTGGACCTCGGCAATCTCTTGGCGCAGGGCCTCCAGACGCTCCTTGGAGGCGTCGTCGGTCTCCTTCATGAGCGCCTGCTCCTCGATCTGCAGCTGGGTGAGCTGACGCGTGGTGGCATCGATCTCGACCGGCATGCTGTCGAGCTCCATGCGCAGGCGGCTTGCCGCCTCATCAACCAGGTCGATGGCCTTATCGGGCAGGAAGCGGTCGGCGATGTAGCGATCGGAGAGGTCGGCGGCCGCCACGAGCGCGCTATCGGTGATATGCACGCCGTGGAAGATCTCGTACTTCTCCTTGAGGCCACGCAGGATCGAGATGGTGTCCTCGACGGTGGGCTCGGAGACCATCACGGTCTGGAAACGACGGGCGAGTGCCGCGTCCTTCTCGATGTACTTGCGATACTCGTCGAGCGTAGTCGCGCCGATTGCGTGCAAGTCGCCACGGGCAAGCGCCGGCTTCAGGATGTTGCCGGCGTCCATGGAGCCCTCGGTGGCACCCGCGCCCACGATGGTGTGCAGCTCATCGATGAACAGGATGACCTTGCCTTCGGACTTTTGGACTTCCTTGAGCACGGCCTTCAAGCGGTCCTCGAACTCGCCGCGGTACTTGGCGCCGGCGACCAGCGCGCTCATGTCGAGCTCGATGAGGTCGCGGTCGCGCAGGGTGCTCGGTACGTCGCCGGCCACGATTCGCTGAGCAATGCCCTCGACGATGGCCGTCTTGCCGACGCCCGGCTCGCCGATAAGCACGGGGTTGTTCTTGGTGCGGCGGGACAGAACCTGAATAGTACGACGGATCTCGTCGGTACGGCCGATGACCGGGTCGAGCTTGCCGGCGCGAGCCAGATCGCAGATGTTGCGACCGTACTGCTCCAACGCCTCAAACTGCGTCTTGTCCTCGGCAGACGTCACGCGGTCATCGCCGCGCAGTTCCTCGTAGACTTGCTCGATGCGCTCCTTGGTCACGCCGGCGCCACGCAGCACGCGACCCGCCTCACCCTTGTCCTCGGCAAGTGCCATCAGCAGATGCTCGGTCACCACAAAGCTGTCGCCCATCTTGGTGGCCTTTTTCTCGGCCTTCTCGATCACGCGAACGAGCTCGTTGGACAGGCCCATCTGCTGACCCTCGCCCGACACCTTGGGCGCATGGTCGATGGCATCTTGTGTGGAGCGTGCGAGCTGAGCCGGGTCGGCACCGATGCGCTCGATGATCACGGAGATATTGCGCTCGCCGGCACCGAGCAGGGCAGACAGCAGGTGGATCGGCTCCACCGCGCCGGCCTGTGCATCGGCAGCCGTGCTCATGGCGGTCTGCAGCGCCTCGCGCGACGTCATTGCTAGCTTATCGATTCTCATGGAATCACCTCTCTTGGGGCGGCCGCCCTACGGGGCGGCTTCACGTTGTTCGAGAAGTATTGTTGCCAGCTTTACGCGATCTTATACACAAATCTAAGTCTCTATATATAAGATTTTCTGAGTGAATTACGGATAGGGTACTGAGATGTCAGCCCGCCGCTGCCCAGGCGCGCTACCGTCTCGATCTGTAACATCTAGCAGCCATTTTTGATCCTAGATGTTACAGATCGAGACAGACCGAAAACCACCACAAAGAGGACAGGCACCTTTGTGGTGGTCGCGGTCTCTACTCCTTCGCCGAACCCGTACTTCCCGATTCGACGGTCCAGGGCATCTCATCCTCGAACAGCCATGTACGGGCAGACCCACTATCGCGTGCAGTCTGCGGGTCAGGCAAGCAGGTCTGTTTATAGGCATCTTGGATACACTGACCCATAAAATCGTTGAGCTCGGTCTGGTCGCCCTCCATGACATAGGCGACATCGCCGTCCATGATGTAGATGCCCGGCCCCTCATTGCCCTCGTAGCCCGGATCGTACGAGACATCACATAACTTTGCGCCGTTTGCAGTGTCCAGCTCGATGGAAGAGTGGCATCCGCCAACCATGTCGTTCGCTTTTGCCCGATAGGACGCATATCCGTACCAACGCTTAAATGTTTTGCCCTTGAGTAGCTCGGACGCCCTATCGATCAGGCTTGTATCCGTGGTATAGCGCATGGCCCCAAGCTGAATACGCGGATAATTGCTAATACCCAGCACAGCCGGCTGCTCATCAAAATCAACGGTAATGGTCTCGGGCTTGTCGTCGCCGGTCAGAAGTTCGACAGATTGAGTCACAGGCTTGACCACCGGCTCCGTCACCGCAGCAGGTAGAAATGCCATACCGACAGCGCCCGCGCCAACCACAGCGATCGCAAGCGCCAAGACAATCAATCCAATACGGGCAGAACGGCTCACGGCAAAACACCCCACAATGCAAACCTTCGCCACCTGCACTAATGATACCGCCAGCTAACACTATTACCAAAAGAAGCCGCGCGCTCCTCACCACCACAAAGGGGACAGGCACCTTTGTGGTGGTTTTCGACGCTAACGGTCGACCATCTCGCGCAATGAGATTAAACTTGAATTGCTCTCTGAACATATCCATTTCTGCCTATCCTCAACAGATCTTTGTCTCGAGGAGCGCATATGAAGCCGCCTCATTCCACCGGTCGCAACGTCATCGCCATTCTCGCCATACCCATCGTGATGCTCTTCCTTATCGTCATCACGCCCTTTTCCCTTGGTATCACCTCGCCCTTCGATTTATGCGGAATGGTCGACGCCGGCTCGCGTGCCACCTCGCTCTCCTTTATCTGTCGCGGCGTGTTTTACGAAGATGGAATTCCCACCGGAAGTTGGCAGTCAAAGTTGCCACTGCTCGGTCAGATCGACGGATGCTCCCCCTATTTCTGCCTTGGACCTCAGACGCTAAACTATCTAATCGACGACCAGCCACTCGACTTCATCACCCTCGCCTACGACTACGCACCAAACACCGATGAGCGCCACATGAACCAAGTCCTCGACAAGATGCTTGGACAGTGCGGGCTCACCGAGGAGGCCGGTCGAACCATCTATAGCAACCAGAAATTAAAGCGAACAGAACTCCGCCGTGTCGGAAAAATCAAAGGGCGAAACGGGGCCGCCTACTGGGATGCCTGGGCAACACGCGACAAGGGCGAATTCGGACACAGCACCTATATGGTCACTGTCTACACCAAAGACGGAATTAAGGACAATGTTGACGATTTCGCGTCATCCAAACTCGGCATCCCCAAAACAACCAAACCCGCCAGCCCAGATGAAATTCTGTAGAGCCGCCCATTAACATGCCGCTCAACGATCACAACAGCATCGAGCTCGTCTCCACCACCACAAAGGTGCCTGCCCCCTTTGTGGTGGTTTTCAACAAAAAGAAGCCGCCCCGATAACAGAGGCGGCATCAAGCAAGTCTATTTATTAGCGTCCCTCAAGACCCAACGAGAACGCAGAAATGTAGCCCGGGGCTTACCCTTTCCCGAACGCGGCCCTCGCGAAGCGCGTGAGCGGGCGGGAAAGGGTAAGCCCCGGGCGGACAATTAAGTGCGCTACTCGGCAGCGGCCTTGAACTTGTTGTAGTTGATCAGGCAGCCGGCCTTGACGATGGCACGCTCCTCTGCCGTCATATCGGCAATGTAGAGCTCAATCTGCTCGACCGCACCATCGGCGCGCACCACGTAGGCGGCGATGTCCTTCAGGTCGCCATCGAGCGCGGCACGGATACCCGGCACAAAGACGTAATCGCCCACCTCAAAGTTGGGCTCGGCCTCCATCTGGAAGGGCACCATGCCCCAGTTCATCACGTTGGAGCGATAGCGCTTGGTGGCGTACTCGTGGACGATGTTGGCCAGGCCGCCAATTACGCGCTGGCAGCTCGCGGCCTGCTCGCGGGCGCTGCCGTCGCCAGGCTTCTTGGCGTAAATCATGGAACCGAACTCGGTCGCCTTGGCATCGGCCGCGACACCCGCGCCGGCCAGCGCCTCAAACACACCGGCAAGCTCGGCATCGAACGCCGCCAGGTCGCCCGCGGACTCGCCGGCAACGCGACGCTTCTCCACGGCGTCGACCTCCTTGGAGCGGCCCACGTAGGCCGGATCGCGACGGCTCAGCGTAAACTCGGCCAGGCCCAGCGGATTGGAGCGGAAGGAGCTCGTCTCGCCCGATGGGATCAGCTCGTCAGTCGTGGTGACCGGGTCCATGATCTTGGAGCACACCTTGAGCAGGATGTCGTCGCCGAGCGGCTCCATCGCGGGCCACGGCTTGATGTTGGGGCCTTCGACCAGCTCGTCGGCAGGCTCCGCCTTGCCAAAGCCCCAGTACACGCGCTTTTTGTACGGTGCATCGTCAAAGGTGTACTCGCAGGCCTCGTCCCAAGTGTCCTCGGGCAGGTCGGTCGCCGGCGTCAGGACGCCGCCGTTGGCAGCCGTCGCTGCAATGGAGCGGGCGTCCATCAGGGCCACGGCGCTCAGCTGGCCATTGCCCGGCTTGGAACCCTCGCGGTTGGGGAAGTTGCGCGTGGTGTGGCGGATGGACAGGCCGTTGTTGGCAGGCGTGTCGCCGGCGCCAAAGCACGGGCCGCAGAACGCCGTGCGCACGATCGCGCCGGCCTCCATGAGGTCGTAGATATAGCCGCGGCGTGTAAGCTCGAGCGCCACGGGCTGGCTCGTGGGATAGACCGACAGCGAAAACTCGCCGCAGCCGGTGTTGGCGCCCTTAAGCACGCGGGCAGCCTGCACCACGGAGTCGTAGTTGCCGCCCGAGCAGCCGGCGATAACGCCCTGCTGCACGTGCAGCTTGCCGTCGACGATCTTGTCGAGCAGGCTAAAGTGCGTCTTACCCTCACCGATCTTGGAGGCCTCGAGCTCCACCTCATGCAGGATGTCCTCGAGGTTCTCGTTGAGCTCGTCGATCTCAAAGCCGTTGGAAGGATGGAACGGCAGCGCGATCATAGGCTTGATGCTCGACAGGTCGACCTCGACGCAGCCGTCGTAGTAGGCGACATCGGCGGGCTTGAGCTCGCGGTAATCGTCGCCGCGGCCGTGCATGGTCAGGAATGCGTGAGTGTCCTCGTCGGTGGCCCAGATGGAGGAAAGGCAGGTGGTCTCGGTGGTCATGACGTCGACGCCGTTGCGGTAATCGGTCGTCATGCTCGCGATGCCGGGGCCCACAAACTCCATGACCTTGTTCTTAACGTAGCCCTTGGCAAAGACGGCGCGGATGATGGCAAGCGCAACGTCGTGCGGGCCGACGCCGGGACGCGGGGCGCCCGTGAGGTAGATGGCCACAACGCCGGGATAGGCGACGTCGTAGGTGTCGCGCAGCAGCTGCTTTGCCAGCTCGCCGCCGCCCTCGCCCACAGCCATGGTGCCCAGGGCGCCGTAGCGGGTGTGCGAGTCGGAACCCAGGATCATCTTGCCGCAACCGGCGAAGTTCTCTCGCATAAAGGAGTGGATGACGGCGATGTGCGGCGGGACGAAGATGCCACCGTACTTCTTGGCTGCGGAAAGGCCAAAGACGTGGTCGTCCTCGTTGATGGTGCCGCCCACGGCGCACAGCGAGTTATGGCAGTTGGTGAGCACGTAGGGCAGCGGGAACTGCTCCATGCCCGAGGCGCGCGCCGTCTGGATGATGCCGACAAAGGTGATGTCATGGCTCGCCATGGCATCGAAGCGAATCTTGAGCGCCTCGGGGTCTCCGGACGTATTGTGTGCCTGGAGGATCGAATACGCGATGGTGCCGCGCTTGGCATCCGCGGGCGTCTGCGTAATACCGCGCTCGGCAGCCTCGGCCGCAGGCACAACCTCGCTGCCACGGCGCAGGTAGATGCCGTCCTCGTACAGCTTGACCATACTGTCTCCCACTCTGCCCAAAAGATTTGGGCGCATAGCATACATTCATTCAATATCGTGCCATAGAACAGTTGCCAGCGGGTTACGAATCTGTACGTTCACTTTATCTCAGTAAAGCAAAGAACGAGTTGGGTGCCGGGGGCAGACTTAGACGCCGAAATGACGAGAGTGGATAATCTCCCACTTTGAGCCTGCAAACAGGCCAAAAACGGGAGATTATCCACTCTCATTCTGCGGGCACTCATTTAAGTCTGTCCCCAATGAGTGCCCGGCAGCGTCGGCGGAGCTATAGGTCGCTACCCGTACCTAGCAGCTTGCGCATGACTTGCTCGGGGTTGACCGAGCCGTCGCGCGGGGCCAGGGCGGTGATCTTCTTCTGCATCTTGTACTCGTGCAGCTCGTCCTCGAGCTGGCGCACGCGTGCGCGGAGTTTTTCGTTCTCGCGCTCGCGCTCCTCGGCACGCTCCTTCATATCGAGGATGCGCACCACGCCGGCAAGGTTGATGCCCTCGTCAGTCAGCTGGTTGATGAGCTCCAGGCGCTCGATATCGGCACGCGAATACAGACGCGTGTTGCCGCCCGAGCGCTGGGGGTTCACCAGGCCCTTGGACTCGTAGACGCGCAGAGTCTGCGGATGCATGCCGGTCAACTCGGCCGCCACGCTGATCATGTACAGCGGTTTATTCCTATTGTCCTCGGCCATGCTACCTGACCCCTTTCCGTCTCGTTATCGTCCATCATAAGCCCGCGGGCGTGGGCGTGCGCCATGACCGCCCTAGTACGTCGCCTTGTAACGATTGACCTTCTCGCGATAGTCGCGCGTGTCGGCCTCGCGCAGCTTGGTCATGGCATCGCGCTCATCGTCGGACAGGTTCGTGGGAACCTGCACCTTGATCTCGACGAGCAGCGCGCCCGTGCGGCCACGGTGCTTAACATCGGGCGCGCCCATCTCCTTAAAGCGGAACTTCTTGCCCGTCTGGGTACCCGCGGGCACTTTCAAACGGACCGTCGCACCGCCGGGCGTGGGCACGTCCACCGTGCAGCCGAGCGCCGCCTCGTAGACCGAGACCGGTACCTCCATGGTCACGTCGGCGCCTTTGCGCTTAAACAGCGGATGCTCCTCCACATGCGTGGTCACGACCAGGTCGCCGCGCTCGCCGCCGGCAACGCCATACTCGCCGCGACGTTTGTAACGCAGCTTGCCGCCGTCGACCGCGCCTGCAGGCACCGAGACCGTAATGGTCTGCTGCTCGCCTGTCGAGGGAATGCGGTAGGTGACCTTGTGCGTCACACCGCGAAACGCGTCCTCGGCCGTCACATCGACAGTCAGCGACAGGTCGCCGCCCTTGCGAGCACGGCTGCGACCCGCACCGGCACCGGCATTACCCGCAGCCCCGGCAAAGCCCGAGCCCCAATCGCTGCCCCAAGCGCCGTTGCCGCTAAAGATGCTGTCGAAGATATCGCCCCAGCCGCTGGCGCCCGCGCCGGCACCGTAGCCGCCGCCATACGCGCCGCCCGCGCCCGGCATGCCGCCGAACATGAGCATCTGGTCGTACTCTTTGCGCTTCTTCTCGTCCGAAAGCGTCTCGTAGGCCTCGCTAATCTCCTTGAACTTGGCCTCGTCGCCGCCGGCATCGGGGTGATATTTTTGCGCGAGCTTGCGAAACGCGCTCTTGATCTCTTTGTCGGAGGCGCTCTTGGATACGCCCAGGATGTCATAGAAGGTTTTGCCTGCAGCCATCGTAGCTCCTCTCCTGTTTCATCCGCCGCCCAGCGGGCGGCGGCTCATGCTTTCATATGGCACTAGGCCAGAAAGGGCCCCGGGTGTTGCCCCGGGGCCCTTCTCAATTACTCCTCGGTGCTCTCGGCCGTATCGGCCGTAGCATCCTCGGGCGCCGCTTCGGGCTCCGGTGCGGGGCGCTTCTCGCCACCGTAGGTCACCGTCACCATCGCGGAACGCAGGATGCGATCCGCCATGCGGTAGCCCTTCTGGTACACGTCGTTGACAGTCTCGTCGTACTGCGATGCGTCCTCGACACGCCCCACGGCCTGGTGCTCGAGCGGATCGAACGCCTCGCCCTTGGGGTCGATGGGCTCAACGCCCTCGTGCGCAAACACATCGAGCAGCTTGGCATGCACCGCATCGACGCCATCGACGAACTGCTTAAAGTCGTCGGAAAGCTCCTGGCTACGGGCATGGTCGATCGCGCGCTCGATATCGTCAACCACCGGCAACAGCGCGGTAACAAGCTTCTCGGTCGCGCGCTCGCGCTCGGCGATACGCTCATTGGCGGTGCGGCGACGGAAGTTCTCCCAGTCGGCCTGCAGACGGGCGGTACGCTCGGTGGCGTCCTTTGCCTTGTCCTCGGCGGCCTTCTGAGCCTCTGCCGCAGCATCGAGCTCGCTGCGTACGTCGGCAAGCTCCTTTTGGGCCTGCTCGAACTTGAGCTTAAAGTCGTTGTCGGCGGCTTCCTCACCGGCGCGGATAGCGGCTTCCACCATCTCGTCCTCGGTCATCGTCGCCTCCTTGTTGGAATCCTCTACCTGGTTCTCGGCAGCCTCGGCGGCCTCAGCCTCGTTGGCCTCGGTATCGTCGACGGCCTCTACGGGAATCTTCACGTCCTTCTCCTCAGAGTCAACGGGGGCGGCGCCAGCGGCGGCCGCCTCCGTGCGAGCTTTACGGGCGGACATGATTATTTGTCCTCGTCGTCCACAACCTCGTAGTCGGCGTCGACAACGTCATCGTCGGCAGGCTGGGCGCCAGCGGCACCGTCGGTCTGCTGCTGAGCGTCGGCGTAGACAACCTGGGCCAGCTCGTAGGCCACGGACTGCAGGGACTCGCCGGCGGCCTTGATAGCCTCGACGTCAGAACCCTCGAGCGCCTTCTTGGCGTCGGCGATAGCGGCCTCGGCCTTGGACTTCACGTCGGCGGAAACCTTGTCGCCCAGCTCGTTGAGGGTCTGCTCGGTGGAGTAGCACAGGCTGTCGGTCTGGTTGCGGACCTCGACCTCTTCCTTCTGCTTCTTGTCCTCCTCGGCATGAGCCTCGGCGTCCTTGACCATACGATCGACTTCGTCGTCGGACAGAGCGGTGGAACCGGAAATGGTGATCTGCTGCTCCTTGCCGGTGCCCTTGTCCTTAGCGGAGACCTTGACGATGCCGTTGGCGTCGATGTCGAAGGTAACCTCGATCTGCGGCACGCCGCGGCGGGCAGCCGGGATGCCGGTCAGCTGGAACTTACCGAGCGACTTGTTGTCGCGGGCAAGCTCGCGCTCGCCCTGGAGCACGTTGATCTCGACGCTGGTCTGGTTGTCGGCAGCGGTGGAGTAGACCTCGGTCTTGGAGGTCGGGATCGTGGTGTTGCGGTCGATCATCTTGGTCATGATGCCGCCCATGGTCTCGACGCCCAGCGACAGCGGGGTAACGTCGAGCAGCAGGATGCCCTCAACGTCGCCGGTGAGCACGCCGCCCTGGACGGCAGCGCCGTCGGCAACGACCTCGTCGGGGTTCACGGACATGTTGGGCTGCTTGCCGGTCATGGTCTTGACGAGCTCCTGGACGGCGGGCATACGGGTGGAGCCGCCGACGAGGATGACCTCGGTCAAATCGGAGAGCTTAAGCTTGGCGTCACGCAGGGCGTTGGTGACAGGCTGCTTGCAGCGCTCGAGCAGGTCGCGGGTGATCTTCTCGAACTCGGCGCGGGTCAGCGTGTAGTTGAGGTGCAGCGGGCCGGACTGGTTCATGGTAATGAACGGCAGGTTGATGGTGGTCTGCTGGGCGGCGGAGAGCTCCTTCTTGGCGTTCTCGGCGGCCTCCTTCAGACGCTGCAGGGCCATGGGGTCCTGACGCAGGTCGACGCCGTTCTCCTGCTGGAACTTGTCGGCCATCCAGTCGATGACGCGCTGATCCCAGTCGTCGCCGCCCAGGTGGTTGTCGCCCGAGGTGGACAGAACCTCAAACACGCCGTCGGCGAGGTCGAGGATGGAGACGTCGAAGGTGCCGCCGCCCAGGTCGAAGACCAGGATGCGCTGGTCGGTGCCCTGCTTGTCCAGGCCATAGGCAAGAGCAGCAGCAGTCGGCTCGTTGACGATACGCTTGACGTTGAGGCCGGCGATCTTACCGGCGTCCTTGGTGGCCTGACGCTGGGCGTCGTTGAAGTAGGCCGGGACGGTGATGACGGCGTCGGTGACGGTCTCGCCCAGATACTTCTCGGCGTCGGCCTTCATCTTTGCGAGCGTCATGGCGCTCACCTGCTCGGCGGTGTAATCCTTGCCCTCGATGTCGACGACGGCACGGCCGCCCTGGCCCTCCTTGACCTCATACGGCACGGTCTTGATCTCGGAGGTGCACTCGGAGTACTTGCGGCCCATGAAGCGCTTGATGGAGAACACGGTGTTCTTGGGGTTGGTGACCGCCTGGTTCTTAGCGGCCTTGCCCACGACGCGGTCGCCGTCGGCACGGAAGCCCACGACGGACGGGGTGGTGCGGTCGCCCTCGGCGTTCACGATAATGGTCGGAGAACCGCCCTCGAGAACGGCCATTGCGGAGTTAGTAGTACCAAGGTCGATACCAAGAATCTTACTCATTAGAAATTCCCTCTCTCTTTTGCGTTTGCACCGACTCGGCGGTCTGCCGCGCGGTGTTTCGGCTTGTCTTTCAGGATGTAGTGTATCCCCTTATGGGCTGGAATATACAAAATCTAAGTCAATTCATATAAGATTTCTTATTGCTGAGAGTTTAGGTTCTTAAATGCGCAGGTAGATGCGCTGAATGAGTTCTCGGCAAATCTATTGAGATCTATGTAGAGATGGCTGAGGTTTGCGTCCGGGGGTGCCTGGGGGCCGTCTTGCGGCAAGCGCATCCCGGTTTGAGCGTGGATTCCGGGTCGCAGTTTCCGTCTGAAGGCTCAACCGGAAACCGTATCCCGTTTTGAGAGCTGATACCGGGTCGCAGTTTCCGCTAGCGGGCCCAACCGGAAACTGCGACCCGGTTTTCGGCCAAATAACGGGATGCCCTTTCCGCAGGCGCGCTCAATAGGTCAATATTTCAAGTCACCTTTAGCTAACATTTGCGCAGCTCAGCGGCCCCACCTGCGCGTTTTTTAGTAGACCTTGGCATACTCGGCGAACGGTATGAAGACGCCGGCCAGAGGGTATTGCAAACGGTCGCTCCCGTGGTATGTTTTTGCCCGAATCAAACCGACGCGCATCGCCTGTAGCGTCGGTCAACAGAGAGGAAACTACCATGGCTCATCCCGTAATTGATGCCGACGAGTGCATCGCTTGTGGCGTTTGCGTCGACTCCTGCCCCGCTGGCGTTCTGGAGCTCCAGGACGTCGCCACCGTCGCTGACGAGGACTCCTGTGTCGCCTGTGGCGCTTGCCAGGACGCTTGCCCCGCTGGAGCGATCACCGAGATCGTCGAGGAGTAACAACTCCCGCACTTGCACACTCAAAAGTACACCGTGCACAAAAAAGGAGGCCTCCGCATCGCCGCGGAGGCCTCCTTTTTTGTGCGGATAACCAATTAGGCACCATCGCAGGTTGAGCTCACGTCAGCGAAAACGTCCCTAAGCGAGCAAGGTGACGTGAAAGAGGAGGGAAGCGTACTTTGGTACGCGACCGACGATTGAACGTCAGATTGCCGCTTAGGGACGTTTGCAGCATCGGCTACGACAGATCGTCCTCGTAGGGCATCAGGTCTGCCAAATAGCCTTTCTCCTTGAGTATGGCCTCGATCTCGTCGAGGGTTTGCTCGTCCTCCGCCGCGATGCGATGGAAGTGATAGCCGCTCGTCACCGTTAGTAGCGGAAAGCTCTTGCCGCTCTCGATATCGTGCAGGTAGCGCTCAACATCGCGACGATTGCGGATGTCCAGGTCGGCCGTGATCTTACCGTACACGCGGTGATTGACGATCACGTTGAGCACGGCGCCTCCGGCGTCGACGATACTCGTAAGCTCATCGCCTGTCTGCTCCACGCCGTGGCGAACCTTGACCAAGCGCGTGGGCACGGCGGGGCTACTCGCGGCTTCCTGCAGCACGTAACCGCGGTTGGTTGCCACGACATCGTGCCCATCGGCACGCAACAGGGCAATATCCTGAACCACGACCTGACGGCTCACGCCAACCTCGCGGGCAAGTGCGCTGCCCGAAACGGGCTCCTTGGCTCCTTCGAGCACGCCCATGATGGCACGGCGACGCTCGCGGGCGTTCATTATTTACCGTCCAGCAGACGCAGGTGCTTAAGCGAGAGGTCGAGGATCGGCGCAGAGTGCGTCAGGGCGCCCGAGCTAATAAAGTCAACGCCCAGGTCGGCCAGGGCGCGAATGTTGTCGGCGTCCACATTGCCCGAACACTCGGTCTTGGCGCGACCGGCGATAAGCTCGATGGCGGCGGCCATGTCGTCATGGGTCATGTTGTCGAACATGATAATGTCGGCACCGGCCTCCACGGCTTCGCGTACCATGCCCAGGTTCTCGCACTCAATCTCGACCGTCGTGGTAAACGACGCATGGGCGCGCGCCATCTCGATCGCGCGCGTCACGCCACCGGCTGCATCGATGTGGTTGTCCTTGAGCATGACGGCCGTCGACAGGTTATAGCGGTGGTTGCTGCCACCGCCGATCTCGACTGCTGCCTTCTCGAAGACGCGCATGCCCGGCGTGGTCTTGCGCGTGTCGACAAGCACGGTCTTGGTGCCCTCGAGCGCGGCCGCCATCCGATGCGTGTAAGTAGCGATGCCGCTCATGCGCTGCAGGTAGTTGAGCGCCACGCGCTCGCCCGAAAGCAATACGCGCGCGTCGCCGCGCACCTGGCCCACGTGGTCGCCGGCGTGCACCTCGTCGCCGTCCGCGACATCAAACAGCACCGAGCTCTGCGGATCCAGCAGCTCAAAAGTGCGAGCGAACACATCCAAGCCGGCGATGATGCCATCGGCCTTGGCGATGAGCTCAACGGTAGCGGGGCGCGCCGTAGGGCACACGCTCGCCGTACTCACGTCCTCAAACGTGATGTCCTCGCGCAGAGCCTGCAAAATCAGATCATCGACGACGAGCTTCATGGTAATGGGATTCATGGTCTACTCCTCCACGGCCTGCGTGCCGGCGGCACGGGCCAAATCATCGATTGCAAGGGTCTCGGCGCTCAGGGCGCGGTGACGTCCGTCAAGCGCGGGCTCACCGGCCTGCTCCACGGTCAGCGACTCGCCGGTGCGCATACGCCAAGCAGCGCGGCGGCCCCAAACTAGGGACTCGAGCAGGCTGTTAGAAGCCAGGCGGTTCTTGCCGTGCACGCCATTGCAGGCCGTCTCGCCGGCGGCGTAGAGCTCGGGCATCGAGGTGCGGCCGTCCTTGTCGACCCATACGCCGCCCATAAAATAGTGCTGCGTGGGTGTGACAGGGATGGGCTCGTCCAGGATGTCGCGTCCGTCCTCCAGGCAGCGCGCACGGATATTGGCAAAATGCCCGGTCACCACGTCGCGCTCGACGGGGGCAAAGCTCAGCCACTCGTGCTCGGTGCCGTCCTGCTTCATCTGCTCGCGAATAGCGGCGGCGACCACGTCGCGCGGCTGCAGTTCGTCGGTAAAGCGCTCGCCGGCGGCATTGAGCAGAATCGCGCCTTCGCCGCGGCAGCTCTCGCTAATCAGGAAGGTGCGGCCCGGCTGCGGAGAGAACAGTCCCGTGGGATGGATCTGCACGTAGTCCAGGTGCTCCATCGTGATGCCGTGCTCCTGCGCGATGTAGCAAGCGTCACCGGTGAGCTGCGGGTAGTTGGTGGAGTGATCGTACACGCCGCCGATGCCGCCCGTTGCCCACAGCGTATGGCAGGCATGAATCTTAAACGGCTTACCGGCATGCACGTCCTCAGCGGCATTTGCCAGCTCGTCTGCGGGGCGAGCTGAATCGTCCTCGTCCACGGCTACGGCGACGACGCCGGTGCACACCGTGGCGCCGTCACGCTCGGCCGTTAGGATGTCGGTCATGGCCACGCGCTCCAAAATCTGCACGTTGCCCAGCTTGCGAACGGCCTGGAGCAGCTTGGTCGTGATCTCCTTGCCCGTAATGTCGGCATGGAAGGCAATGCGCGGGCGGCTGTGCGCGCCCTCGCGAGTAAAGTCGAGGCTGCCGTCGGCCTTGCGCTCAAAGTCCACGCCCATGGCCAACAGGTCGTTGATGACCGAACGGCTCGAGCGGATCATGATGTCGACGCTCTCGCGGCGGTTCTCGTAATGGCCGGCGTGCATGGTGTCCTCAAAGAAGGCATCGTAGTCAGAGCCTTCGGGCAGCACGCAGATACCGCCCTGCGCGAGCATCGAATCGCACTCGTCGACGGCGCCCTTGGAGAGCATGATTACGCGCGTGCTCGTCGGCAGATTGAGAGCCGCATACAGGCCCGCCACGCCGCAACCGGCAATGACGACGTCGCACTCCATGTCGGAGTATTGTTTGGTTTCCACAGGAATCCTCTCCCTTGTAATGTGGCATAAGGGATGGCCCCTCATGTCACATTGGCTTAGCGCGCCGCGTACTCGAGCATGCGGTCGAGCGTGAGCTTGGCCTGATCGGCGACCTCGTCCGACACGCCAATCTGCACCTCGCCCTCGCCCGTCTCCAGGCAGCGCACGAGCTTTTCGAGCGTGATGAGGTCCATGTTGACGCAGGTGGGCTGCACCGCGGGGAAGTAGAACTTCTTGCCGGTGCCCTGGCAGCGGCGCTCGAGCTCATAGAGCACGCCGCGGACCGTCACGATAATGAACTCGCTCGCGTCGGACTCCTCGGCATACTTGATGATGCCGGCGGTGGAGCCGATGTAGTCGGCCTCGGCCAGCACGTCGGCCTTGCACTCGGGGTGCGCCAGCACGAGCGCGTCGGGGTGGGCCTCCTGCGCATCGACGATCTGCTCGACGGTAATGATGTGGTGGCGCGGGCAGTAGCCGTTGTTGAGGATGACGTGCTTTTGCGGCACCTGCTCGGCCACAAAGCGGCCCAGGTTCTGGTCGGGAATGAACAAGATGTGCTGCTGTGGCAGCTCGGAGACGATCTTGACGGCGTTAGAACTGGTAACGCACACGTCACTCCAGCTCTTGATCTCAACCGTCGAGTTGACGTAGCAGACGACAGCCAGGTCGTCGCCGTACTCGGCGCGCGCCGCATCGACCGTCTCGCGCTTGACCATGTGCGCCATGGGGCAGTCCGCACCCGGCTCGGGCAGCAGCACGGTCTTGGTGGGGTTGAGCAGCTTGGCACTCTCGCCCATAAACTCCACGCCGCACAGCACGATGGTCTGCTGCGGCAGGCTCTTGGCGAGCTTTGCCAGGTAAAAGCTGTCGCCGACGTAATCGGCAACGGCCTGGACCTCGGGCGCCACATAGTAGTGCGCCAGGATCACCGCGTCACGTTGGGTTTTTAGTTGCTGAATGGCCTCGACGAGCTCTGCGGGCACCAGTGCCGCGCGCTCCGTTGCCGTCGTTGCCGATGCTAGGCCGGCCGCGATATCGCGTGCAAGCTCCGATGCATCCATGTTCGCGCTCTGTGCCATCAAGGCCCCTCTCTTTTGGCGAATCTTGGGGCTTTAGTATGACACCTGGCTTTACAGCTGACAAGACAGCTGTAAAGCCAGGTGTAAAGTTGGAATAAAGATTCAATCTTGGGGCGGGTCCATTTTCGAACTGGCAAGCTGAGGACAGCCGAAAATGGACCCGCCCCATGATTCGGGCAGCCCGTTTTGTCCTGGACCAAGGGGCAGTGGTCAAAAAGGGCCAAATATGAGTACTGTCACCAAATTAGTAGCATCGATTTTCCGGTCCAGAGCAGCAAAATCGCCTTGTTTGGAGCCCGATCGCGACTCTGAAGAACGAAAATCGATGCACTTTTGGCCTCTGGCACCGATTTTTGAGGCCATTTGGCTGCCACCAAACTGGTAACAGTACTCATATTTGGCCCTTTTTGACCACCGGGTTTCCGGCAGGCCCCAAAAGCGGGCCCGAATCGCTCGATCCGGGCCCGCTGGGGGTAGCGAGCACAATCGAGGTGTAAGAAGCAAGAGAGGGCCATCGCCTAGAATCGTCAGCGCCTAGATATTCAACGAGAGGAAAGACAATGGTCCGCAGCGACATGCTACCCCAGCCGGACCGGGGGCTCGGCCTCGACCGGCCCCAGACCGAGGCATTTCACCGACGAGTTCAAGAGGAAGATAGTCGATCTCCACAACGCCGGAAAGCCCAGGCGCGAGGCCATGGACGAGTGCGACCTCGACAAGAGCACCGTGGAGAGGCGGGTCAAGTCGATAAACGAGACCGGCTCGCCGCGCGCCGCCGACAACCGCACGCCCGAGTAGAACCGGATCCTGGAGCCCGAGCGCGAGAACCGCAGGCTCCGGATGGAGGTCAACGTCTTAAGACGAGCGGCGCCAGCATACGCTCGGAAGTCAGGGCCATGGCGGCCAACGGGGGGCCGCTGCCCCATATCGGCGCAGCGCTGGCATCGAGGCCTTCTGACCTGTGTCAAGATTTCGGACACGCATGCTCGAGAAATCAAGCGGCCATAGGCATGGCCTCGAGCTTGGGCTCGGTTCTCTCGAAGAAGGCCGCCATGGCCTCGGCCGGCACCTTGTAGCCGATCGTCGAGCGGGGCCTTCGGCGGTTGTAGTACGCCTCGATGAACTCGGCCACCGCGTTGTCGTGGCAGTTGCCGGCGCGGCTGCAGGACAGCCGCACGTCGTTGTCGCGCGCCCATTCGGCCAGAAGCCTGCTGGTGTACTGGGCGCCGCGGTCGGCGTGGAATATCGCGTTGCCGGCCACGTAGCCGCGCGATTTGGCCGACGCCAGCGCCGAAACCACGATGTCGGCGGTCATGCGCTCGGAGAGCGACCAGCCCACCACCATGCGGGTGTTGAGGTCGATGACCGTCGACAGGTACAGCCATCCCTCGCCGGTGCGCAGGTAGGTGATGTCGCCCACGAGCTTGCAGGTTGGAACGGGACTGGTGAAGTCGCGGCGCACCAGGTCGGGCCGGGGCCTGGCCTTCGGGTCGGGGATGGTGGTGCGCTTCCTGGCGTTGGGCGTGCAGCCGCGTATTCCCAGCTCGCGCATCAGCTTGCGCACCCTGTACAGGGTCAATCCGGAGAACTCGCCGGGCAGGAAGCATTTCACGAACCGGAAGCCGAACCTGCGGTCCGACTCCAGCCACACGCGCCGGACCGCCTCGCGCTCGGCCGACCAGTCTTCTCGCGGGCAGCCGTTGGAGAGCCACGAGTAGAAGCCCGATCGGCTCACGCCGAGCACGCGGGCCATCATTTTCACCGGGAATTCGGCCTTCTCCGCCAACATCATCCGGTAGCATGCGGCTACGCCTGGCTTTTGGCGAAGAAGGCCGCGGCTTTTTTCAAGAAGGCGTTCTCCATCTCGAGCTCGCGTATGCGCCTTTTCGCCTCGCGAAGCTCGCGGTCCTCGGCCTTGGGGTCGGGCCCGCCGGCAAGCTCGCGCCGGCGGCTCTGCACCCACTTGTTCACGGTCTTGGAATTCAGGCCCAGTTCTGCGCAGCATTCCGTTATCGGCCTGCCCGTCGAGATGATGTAGTCGGCGGTCTCGCGCCTGAACTCGTCGGTGTACTTGGCGGCTGGGTTGGACATAGCATACCGTCCTCTCGGTCGTCGATGAATGCATTCTAAAGGATTGGGCCTCTAGCATGCGTGTCCGAAAAGACGATACAGGTCAGACAACCCAATCAGACGTCGTCTCGAGCACGTCCTCTGCACGGTCGAGCGTGCTTCTGGCCTTGGCACCCTGTTTGAACCACGAGCGCAGGTCCTCGAGCGTGCTGCCCGCTGCGTACACCTTGATTTTGCGACCGCCTTTCGTGGTCACCGTGCAACGGTCGCCGCTCTCGCTATCCTCGTGCGCCGTGACCTTCTTGAGATAATCGCGGCGGAACGCCACGACGCGGGCGTTGCTGATCTCGATGAACCAATCGTCGTCGACAAGCGAGGTGCCCGTGGCACCTCGGCTCGCCATCTCCTCGGCGAAGGAGAAACCGAGTTCGCGCTCCTGTCTGCCGATCTCGTAGATACCACGGGCGGGCATGCTGAGCATGAGCAGAGGCAGGAGTCCCCCTATGAACAGGAAGAGGCATGGGACGAGCAGGAGCAGACGAGCACCGGCGTCGGTGAAAACAGCCATGAAGGCGATCACGAGCGAGAAGACGAGCGCCATACCGTTGAAAACAATCGTCAACGGCTTGATGGCAGACCAACACAGACCCGCCTTGGTCATCGGGCCGTCAACAGCGTCCGAGACCTCGATGCCCTCTTCCTCCAGACGGGCGAGGAGGTTGAGCGAGCACACCCCCTCGAGGCTTATCGAGCAGAACTTCCGGTCGCCCTCGAACAGGTCGATCCTCATCATCTGCGTGTGAAGCGTTGCACGGGTGATGTTGCCAAACGTCGTCTCCTTGCGGATGCCGAAGGCGTTACGCGAGAGAATTCGCTCACCGTCCACGTCGATGCGCGGGGTGCTCAGCAGGGCCCAGATGGCCATGCCCGCGAGCGCCATGGCGTGACCGAACCACACAAGTTCGTGGTCCCACTCGCCCAACGAGACGCCCTGCCAGACGTAGACACCCAGCATGAGCAGTTCGAACGCGACGGCGCAGCAGGCGATGATCGTGCGAATGGCAGCGGGCATGCGCACCGTGAAGCGATCGAGGCTGTCCGTCGCCTCACTGCGCTCGCGCGCGCCGCGACGGGCGACCCATGCAGTGAGCGGACCGACGATGAACACCACCATCGCCACGCGCAGGAACGATTCGAGTATGTCGCCCATATTAACCACCATCCCAATAGAAAACGTGAATTTGGGAGACTATAGCAGAGCGAAGCGATCTGCACGGCATCGTCCGGGTGTTTTCGGCATACGGTGGAAACCAGCGGCAGCGGACGTTGAGAACTCACCCAAAAGACGCGATTCGACCGAAGCGATTCTTCTTGACTTGGTCTCAATGTGATACGACATACGCCACTACCTGCGCGGTCTTGCGGCCCTGATCGAAGAGGGTCACACCGATGAGGCGCTCGAGCGTATCGACGCGCTTTGCGAGACCAACGACCGCACCGCTGTGCGCCGCTACTGCGCCAACGAAACGGTCAACATTGCGCTCTCGTCGCTTTCCGCGGACATCAACGCGCACGGCATCACCGCCGACCTGCGAGCCGCCGTGCCCGAAACCGTCCACGTGGGCGATGCCGATCTGTTCAGTGTGGTATCGAACGCCCTGGACAATGCCATCGCCGCGGCGAGCACCGCCCCCGAAGGCAAGCGGTTTGTCGACCTGGACCTTCGCTACGAAGACGGTCAGCTTCTATTGCTGGTTTCCAACACATTTGGACGGGCGCCGCACATGGTCGACGGCACGCCCGTGGCTCAGCACGCCGGTCACGGCTTTGGCACCAAGAGCATTAAACTCGCCGTGGAGCGCATGAACGGCAACTGCCAGTTCCGCATTAACGGCGATCGGTTTGAGCTGCGCGCTGTGATGTAAGGGCGCGGGCGCGACGGATTTGCGTTCCGCGGGTACGGCTCGCCCGCTCGGGGTCGTTTGTCGACGCGGGCTCGCTACAGCGGAGCGGCCGCCGGAGTCAGCTGCTTGATGTAGGCCCACATGCGCTGCTTAGCGGCCTTGTCGGTGAGTGCCGCCTCAAAACCGTCGAGCGCGAGCACACGGCGACCCTGCACATGGGCGACCAAGCCGGGCTTGAGCATGGCGGTGTCGAAGTCATCGATCGCCACGAGCATATCGGCGTAGGTCTCGCGCATGGCGTCAGCCGCGTTGTTGTCGAGCAGTAGCACCGCCTCGGGGTCCAAAGCCTCAAGCGCCTCACGGAACAGCTCGCACGGCAGCGTCTCGCCCACAGCGACCGCTCCGTCACCTGCGCCGGCGACGCTTGCCAGCACGCAAAAATCCTCGGGCGCGTAGCCGATGGCCCCAAGCGCCTTGCGCAACGCCGCGCCATCCGGGCCAGCGGCAAGCTCGCCACCCGAACGCTCGGCCTCGTCCAAATCGCCTTTGACCAGCACGATCGGCGAGCACGCGTTGCCCGCGATACGCACGCCACGGACCGCAAGCGATGTGAGCTCCTGCTCGGCCGCCTGGGCGATGGCTTCTTTTTTCTGGCTTTGTGACGTGGACATGCGCTCTCCAATCGTTTGCGTGCCCACCATTATATAAAAGAGCCGCCTGCGAGTGGTTGCTTTGCGGGCGGCTGGGTATAAGCACGGTCGTACTGAGTTTTACGCGGCCAAGCCGCGTCACATTATGGAGGTCACCATGGCTGACATTAAGCAGATTACCCCCGAGAACTTCGATTCCGTCGTTAGCGACAGCCTGCCCGTGCTGGTCGATTTTTGGGCACCGTGGTGCGGGCCCTGTCGATCCCTCTCGCCCATCGTTGACGAGGTTGCCGATGAACTGGCGGGCAAGCTTGCCGTTGCCAAATGCAACGTCGACGACAACCAGGACCTGGCCATGAAGTATGGCGTCATGAGCATCCCCACGCTGATTGTGTTTAAGAACGGCGAGGAGATTGACCGCTCGGTTGGCGCTCTGCCCAAGGCGAGGCTGCAGGCGCTGCTGGAGAAACATCTGTAATACGCTTGTTACATGTTGCCGTCTGTCTGCCGTCCATGAGCGCTTTTACGCCGCTCGCCGGACTTCTGAATGCACCGAGTGCAACCACGGATAGTATGGTAGTCACAAACAGCCCCCAGTGAACGGGTGCGGGTCGCACAGACTCGCACCCGTTTTCTTATGCAGCTGCGCGCAAAGCGGGCGTAGTAAAATCTGAACCACTGAACTGCCCCATACAAAAGGAGATTTCCCATGCATGATGTTGGAATGAACATGAGCCAGCTTGCCATGAGCGTCAAACAGGTCGACGACACCATCGAGCTCGCTCACGAATGGAGCCATCAGTTGCTGCATGCGACCGAGAATTTTGACATGGAGCGCATCGGCGCCAAGCTCGAGGCCGCCATGGCCGCGTTGCACGAGGCGCATGACGCGCTCGAGGGCTACGAGGAAGCCATCGAGGCCGACCACAACTCCGTCGGCTCCGTGAAGCTGGTGTAAGGTGGCCGAACACGAGCACGGCTGCGGGTACGAGCACGAGCATCCGCACGGGGCGGACGGTGACGCGGGCTGCCACTGTAGTGGCTCCGGCTCCGAGCTGGTCCGTTTTTCGGTTACCGCACCGGATGACCTGCTGCGCCGTTTTGACGAACAGATCGCGCGCCGCGGCGACGTGGCCAACCGCTCCGAGGCCGTGCGCGACCTGATTCGCGCCTCGATCGCCAAGGAGCAGATGCGCACGCCCGACGAGCATGTTATCGGGTCGCTCACCATGATCTACGACCACCATACCGGCGACCTGACGCGCCGTCTGGACGAAGTGCAGCACGACTACACCGACGAGATCGTATCGACCATGCACGTGCATCTGGATCACCACAACTGTCTGGAGATCCTGGCACTCAAGGGTCGCGGCGAGCGCATCTACGAACTAGCCGATCGCCTGCTGGGCCTGCGCGGCGTTAAGCATGGCGAGCTCACGTGTGCCGCCACCAGGCAGAGCCTGGGGCTGTAGCGGGATTTCCCGCAGCGCACCTGCCAAAAAGGGACAGGTTTGTTTTGGCAGGTTTAGCGTTTTACCTACCAAAATAAACCTGTCTATTTTGGTCGGTTTTGATGAGGAGTGTCGCATGCGGCATGTGCATATTCATGTGACGGGCATTGTGCAGGGCGTTGGCATGCGGCCATTTGTGTATCGCGAGGCTATGGCGCATGACATTTACGGCTGGGTGCTCAATGCGGGCGACGGCGTGCATATCGAAGCGCATGCTCCGGCCGATGCGCTCGATGCTTTTGTTGCCGCGCTTTCTGAGCATGCGCCTGCGGCGGCTCGCGTTGAGCGAGTCGATGTTGCGGATTTGGAGCCTGGCGGCTGGAGCGCTGCCGATGAGCAGGACTTTCGCATTGTGGCGTCGCAGGATCAAACCGCGCACACCACACTTGTCTCGCCCGATATCGCCACCTGTGACGACTGCCTGCGCGAACTGTTCGACCCCGCCGACCGACGCTATCACTACCCCTTTATCAACTGCACCAACTGCGGACCGCGCTTTACCATCATCCGGTCGCTGCCTTATGACCGAGCGGCCACGTCGATGGATTGCTTCCCCATGTGCCCCGAGTGCGCTGCAGAGTATGGCGACCCGCTTGACCGGCGCTTTCATGCGCAGCCCGATGCCTGCTTTGACTGCGGGCCACATATTACCTGGCGCGAGGCGGCGGGCGACATGGGGCTCGAGGGCTCGGGGGCGACGCCGGCCGTCGGCAGCACGCGCGAAACCAGCGATGCCATTATTGACCGCTGTGTCGAGCTGCTGGCCAGCGGCGGTATTGTCGCCATCAAGGGCCTGGGGGGATTCCATCTGGCCTGCAACGCTGCCAATGAGCAGGCGGTGGTCGAGCTGCGCCGTCGCAAGCGCCGCAGCAACAAGCCGCTTGCCGTTATGGTGCGCAGCCTTGCCGATGCTGAATGCCTGTGCCATGTCGGTGATGCCGAGCGCGGCTTGCTAACCGGTAGCATCCGCCCCATCGTGCTGTTGCGCCGACGTGCTGTTGGCGAGGGAGATTCCCCCGACGGCCTTACACTCGCGCCATCCGTCGCGCACGATCTACCCGAGCTCGGCGTCATGCTCCCCTATACACCGCTTCAACATTTGCTGCTCGCCGCAGCCGCGGCGCGCGGCATGCACGCGCTCGTCATGACCAGCGGAAACCTGAGCGAAGAACCTATCGAGACCGACGATGCCCTTGCATGGGAGCATCTCGTTGCCGCCGGCATCGCCGACGCGCTACTTGGCAACGACCGTGCGATTCTCTCACGCTACGACGACTCCGTGGTACGTGTGGTCGACGGCACCGTCATGCCTGTGCGTCGCGCACGCGGATATGCGCCGCAACCGTTGTCGTTGCCGGCGCTCGACGGCACTGCACCCTGCGTGCTCGCCTGCGGGCCGCAGCAAAAAGCGACGATCGCGCTCACGCGCGAGGACGCCGACGGCCATGTGGCCTGTTTTGTGTCGCAGCATATCGGCGATGTCGAAAACGGCGCGACCTTCGATGCCTGGAGCGCCGCCCGCGCACGTCTAGAAAACCTCTTTGACCTGACGCCTGTCGCCCTGGCATGCGACATGCACCCCAGCTATCTGTCGAGCCAGTGGGCACGTGAGCGGGCACGGGAGCACAGTCTGCCGCTAATCGAAATCCAGCATCATCATGCTCACATCGCGAGCGTAATGGCGGAGACGATTGTCGCTGGCCGGCTTGCGCCCGATACGCGCGTCCTCGGTATTGCCTTCGATGGTACGGGTGCCGGCACCGACGGCACCATATGGGGCGGTGAGTTTCTTATCGCCGGCCTTGCCGATTTTGAACGCGCCGCGCACCTGCGCACCTGGGCGCTGCCAGGCGGTGCCGCATCCGTGCGCGATGCCCGGCGCAACGCCTTTGCCCTGCTGAGCGAGCTCGGCCTGCTCGAGCATCCGGGTGCCGCGGGGCTATTGGACACCCTCGACGAGCAAACACGCAGCGTGACAGCCACCATGATCGAGCGCGGCATCAACAGCCCGCGTACCAGCAGCATGGGGCGTCTCTTTGATGCCGCGGCAGCGATTCTGGGCATCTGCGGCAAGGCAACCTACGAGGGCGAACCCGCCATAGAACTCGAAGCCGCCGCCTGGCGCGCGCTTGACAGCGAAATCAGCCGTTTCGCTGGCAATCAGGCGGGCGTATCGGCATCCGTCTCAACGTCGCTGGACAGTTTGTTCAGATACGTATTAACTACTAACCCCCTATCTGGCATTTTTGCCTCAGATTTGGCCAAAATAGGCTCTCCGGACACCCTATTTACAGCAAGCGTGCCCGGCACAGGCCCCAAATCGACCCATTTGGAGTCCCCACAGACGACTTTTGCCACCCAGAGCCGCTCTAAAAAATACGTATCTGAACTAACTGTCCAGGCTGCCTCGGACAGCCCTTTCGTTCTGGACCCCAAGCCACTTTTTGAGGCACTTTTGAGCAGAATCGAGACCGGAGAATCCGCCGACCGGCTCGCGCTCGACTTCCATATCACCATCGCGCGCTCTTCGGCACGAATCGCACGCGAAATCTGTGCGCGCGAAGGCATCGATACCGTCGCGCTCTCGGGTGGCGTGTTCATGAACCGACTTTTGCTCCAGCTCCTCACCCGCGAGCTCAAAAGCATGGGTCTCACTGTCTTGGTTCCCCACTCCGTACCCGTCAACGACGGCTGCATCGCCTACGGTCAGGCAGCGGTCGCGCGCGCTCGTCTTGCGCAGATTGCGTCGCAGTAGCTCGCCCTCGCACGCCGCCGCGCCCAGTCGTCTCACAGGCGTAACGCGTTTGCCCGCGAACCCCGCGAGCGCTACCATCAACTGACGGATTATTGAGCGCCCGTCCAGCGCAAAGCGTATAAAAGGGGAGCAATATGTGCCTTGCCGTTCCCGGTAAAGTAGTCAAACGCGACGACGACCTCAAGGCCACCGTCGACATGATGGGCATCGAGCGCCCCGTGTCGCTGCGACTCGTGCCGACGGCGCAGGTTGGCGACTACATTCTCGTACACGCCGGCTTTGGCATCCAGATTGTCAACGAGCAGGAAGCGCAGGAAACGCTCGCGCTTGTTAATGCCATGTCCGAGCTGGTCGAAGAAGACCAGCTTGCCACCAACCCGGCCGAGGCATACTAGTGGCGGCCGGACAGCCGGCTCGCTCCGGTATCGACTTTTCGGCCTTTCGCGATTCCAAGCTGGCCCGCGAGCTCATCGAACGCATCCGTGAACTTGTCGGCGACCGCACCATCAACCTTATGGAAGTCTGCGGCACGCACACCGTGAGCATCGGTCGCTATGGCTTTCGCTCCATTATGCCGGCGGGACTCAAGCTGCTAAGCGGCCCAGGTTGCCCCGTCTGCGTTACCGACAACCGCGATATCGACCATGCAATCGCGCTCGCCAACATAGACGGCGCCATCATCACCACCTTTGGCGACATGATGCGCGTGCCCGGATCATCCACCTCGCTCGCCGCGCAAAAGGCAGCAGGGTGCGACATTCGCATCGTCTACTCCCCGCTCGACGCACTCGACATCGCTGAGCAAAACCCCGACCGCCCGGTCATCTTTATGGGTGTGGGCTTTGAGACCACCACGCCCACCATCGCCGCCGCCATCCTGGAGGCAGATGCACGCGGGCTGCAGAACTTCTCGGTCTACTGCGCCCATAAGACCACGCCGCCGGCGCTGCGCGCCATCGCCAACGATCCCGAGACCACTATCGACGGCTTTATCCTGCCGGGCCACGTCGCCACCATCACGGGCTTGGCGCCCTTTAGCTTTTTGGTCGACGAGTTCAGTACCCCGAGCGTGGTCACGGGATTTGAACCGGTCGATATCCTGCAGGGCATCTGCATGCTGGTCCAGATGGTTGTCGAGAACAGGCCCGCGATCGACAACGCCTACCGCCGTGGCGTCAATGCAGACGGCAACCCCGTGGCGCGCCAGCTGGTCGAGCAGGTATTTGAGCCGTGCGATACCACATGGCGCGGGCTGGGGCCAATCGCCGACTCGGGACTCGCCATTCGTCCCGAATTCTCGCGCTTTGATGCCCGCACCCGCTTTGACGTGCCCATCGAGCCGACGGTCGAGCCACACGGATGCCGCTGCGGCGACGTGCTGCGCGGAGCCATTACGCCGAGCGACTGCCCTCTGTTCGGCCACGCTTGTACACCCGAGCATCCCGTCGGCCCCTGCATGGTGAGCTCCGAGGGCAGCTGCGCGGCGTACTTTAGATACCGTAACTAGCCCGGACGCACCCGCACACTGGCACCACCCACGATTGGAGTTTTCGATATGTCCCATAGCGTTACCGATAGCACCGTCCTGCTGGGTCACGGCTCCGGCGGCCAGATGATGAAGCGCATTATCGATGAGGTCTTTCTGGATGCCTTTGGGTCGCCCGAGCTGCTTGCGGGCAACGATGCCGGTGTCGCCGCACTGCCCGCAAGCGGGCGAATCGCCATGTCGACCGACAGCTTTGTGGTAACGCCGCAGTTCTTCCCCGGCGGCAATATCGGCCGACTCGCCGTATGCGGAACCGTCAACGACGTCGCGACCTCGGGCGCTAACGTGCGCTACCTCTCATGCGGCTTTATCCTCGAAGAGGGCTATCCCATGGACAAGCTGCGCCAGATTGTGCAGACCATGGCCGAAACGGCGCGCGAGGCGGGCGTGTCCATAATCACCGGCGACACCAAGGTGGTCGAGCGTGGCGGTGCCGACGGCGTCTACATCAATACCGCCGGCGTGGGCGAAGTGCCCGCGGGCGTAACGCTCAGCGGTGCGAACTGTCGGCCCGGCGACGCCATCCTGGTATCGGGTACGCTAGGCGACCACGGCATCGCCATCATGAGCCAGCGCGAGGGCTTGGCGTTTTCGAGCGACATCGAAAGCGATGCTGCGCCGCTCAATCATCTGATTGCCGACGTGCTCGCCGCCGCCCCCGACACCCGCTGCTTCCGCGACCCCACGCGCGGCGGCCTGGCATCCACGCTCAACGAGTTTGCCCAGGCCAGCGGCGTTGCCATGGAGATCGACGAGGATGCCGTGCCCGTGCGCCCCGACGTGCAGGCGGCATGTGAGATGCTCGGTTACGATGTGCTGCAGGTGGCAAACGAGGGCAAGATGGTTGCCGTGGTGCCGGCCGAGCAAGCCGATGCCGCGCTGGCAGCCATGCGCGCCGCCCGCTACGGCGAGAACGCCGCCATCATCGGTCGCGTGCTGCCACTTGCCGAGGGCGCCCGTCCCGCCGTGCGCGTACGCACCGGCTGGGGCTCGACCCGTATCCTCGACATGCTTGTGGGAGAACAACTGCCGAGGATTTGCTAACGACAAAGGCTCAGGGCTATTAAAGATATTCAGATTCCAAACATGCCCGGCACGCATGCCCAGTATCATGGGGTGCGTTTTACAACTCAAGCGGCAGGAGCACCCATGGCAGCAGCTTTTTCCCATGTGATCTTTGATCTGGATGGCACCATCCTCAACACGCTCGAGGACCTGGCGGCCGCCAGCAACCATACCTGCGAGATGCACGGCTGGCCCACGTTTGCCGTAGACGAGTACCGCTACAAGGTGGGAAACGGCATGCTCAAGCTGGTCGAGCGCTTTATGCCCGCCGAGTACGCGGGCGACGGCCGTATGTTTGAGCAGACGCTTGCCGAGTTTAGGGCCTATTACGGCGAGCACAAGGAGGACCACACCTCACCCTACGCCGGCACGATTGAGATGCTCGACCGTCTGCGCACAGCGGGCGTTCAGCTTGCCGTGCTCACCAACAAGGATCATATTTCGGCAGCCCCGCTTATCGAGAAATACTTTGGCCCCGATCGCTTTGCGCTGGTACAGGGCCGTGTGGGCGCATTTCCGCCCAAGCCCGAGGCACCCGTCACGTTGCATGTGATGAAAGAGCTGGGCGCCGATCCGGCAACCACGCTCTATGTGGGCGATTCGAATGTCGATGTTCTGACCGGCCACAACGCCGGCCTTAAGAGCGCGGGCGTCAGCTGGGGCTTCCGCGGCCGCGCAGAGCTGGAAGCCGCCGGCGCCGACTACGTGGTAGATACGCAGGACGAACTCGCCGAGCTAATCTTGGGCGAGTAGCGAGCGACACCGCTTAACGCAGCTGCGACAATTCTTCCACGCGGAAAGTGCATCCCGTTTTGGAGCTCCGAAATGGGATGCACTTTCCGTTTGAGGCGCGTCGGGGAAACCGTATCCCGTTTCAGAGCAATATTCCGGGTCGCGGTTTCCGCAACCCGCCCCATCCGGAAACCGCGTCCCGGAATTCGGCCAAAAAACCGGGTCGCATTTTCCCGAGCATTTGATACGGCGTTGATACAAGGAGTGTCCCCAACTGCCGGCAGAAAAGGAACGTCCCCAAGTGCCGCCTCAATGACTACCATGGCAACGCCGCAGGTAGAGGACGGGCAGCGAGCGGGCACCAGTGCGAACAAATTGGCATGAAAAGAGGACGGTATAGACCTTCTGGTCATGCCGTCCTCTTTGAATGACAAGTTGTCGCTCTGGTGCCCGCGCAGCGTCGGGCAGTTACGGCGTTTGGTAAAACGCCGTAACGAACTACCGCGTAACTCCCCTAGCTCATCATCGCATTCATCATCTCGGTGGTTGCGGAATCGTCAGCAGACCACTCGCCATCGTCATTGGCGGTGTACTTGAAGGTAACCTTGGTGTCCTTGGTCTTAGCGGCCTTGGTCACGTCGACCATGACCTGGCCGGCCATCTTGTACAGGTCGTCCTCGGAAGGCATCGTATCGAGCGCCGCGATCTTCTCCTGATACTGGGTGGCGAAATCTTCAACGATCTTGTTCATGGACTTGCAGGTAATGGTGACATCGGCAGTCGCGGTGCCCTTGTCCTCGTCGACCGTCACATCGCCGATCTTGTAGTCAAAACCCTCGAGATAGCTCTTGGCGTACTCCTTGGGATCGATGCCCAGCTGCTCGAACTCGTCGCCCGAGGCCTCTTCCAGGCCGGCGAGGAAGTCGTCGCCGCCGTTCTTGACCTCGTCAAACTGCGTCGTAAGATCCTCGGTGATGAGCTCCTCAACCGAAGGACCTCCGCAGCCGGAAAGCACAACCACGCACGCGACCAGAACAGCCATCAGGGGCGCAAGCAGCAGCTTCTTCTTCATGACATTCCTCCCAACAAGCGGCACCGCGCTTCCCGACGCGGTGCGCGTCGTAACAATAAGGCCATACTAGCCGATAACGAACACCCCCGGCAAAGCAAAGGCGCAGTCGGCTCGATTTAACGTCCGAACGGTTTACCGGTCCGCCCAACGCGCAATAAAACGTTCCGCCGCATTGCAATAAAAAAGGGCGGCCGGATAACCCGACCACCCCAAAACACCCTTATGTTGCCGCAGACTACTTGCGGACGACCTTGACGATGGCATCGCCAGCGGAGACAGCGGAGTCAGCCTCGACGGCGAGCTCGACGTCGGCGAACTCGGCGGTGTTGGACACAGCCACGACGACGCAGTCCTTGTAGCCGGCAGCGGCGATCTTGGCGCGGTCGATCTTGAGCATGGGCTGGCCAGCCTTAACGACATCGTCGGCCTTGACGAAGCCCTCGAAGCCGTCGCCGTTCATGTTGACGGTATCGACGCCAACGTGCACCAGAACCTCGATGCCGCTATCGGACTGCAGGCCCACGGCGTGACCCATGGTGACGGTCACCTTGCCGTCGCAGGGAGCGTAGACCAGATCGTCCTCGGGCCACACGGCGCAGCCCTTGCCCAGGACCTCGCCGCCAAAGACGGGATCGGGCACATCGGCCATCTTGATGACCTTGCCCTTGACGGGCGAGCACAGCACGTCGGCGCCGGCAGAAGCAGAGATGGAGGACGGAGCAGCGGCAGTCGCGGGCTCAGCCTTCTTCTTGAACATGTCAAACAGACCCATACGTTTTCTCCTCTTGATTAAGCGCAACGTTGTGCGCATGCCTATGGTGATTATAGTGCCAAATGGTTCAAATGCTAAGGTGGGGACTCGAATCGCGAGCCCATCCCAACGCTTTTCCCCGGTGGCACTCATATTGTCGATTAATCCAGGCCCTCGGCACCGTTGGACTTGATGATCTTCTGGTAGGCGTAGAAGCTGTCCTTGCGGCGGCGCTCGTAGGTACCGGTGCCGTCGTCGTACTTATCGACGTGGATGAAGCCATAGCGCTTGCGCATCTCGCCGGTGCCGGCGGACACCAGGTCGATGGGACCCCACCAGGTGTAGGCGATCAGGTCGACGCCGTCGGCAATGGCCTCGCCCATGGCCTTGATGTGGCTCTGCAAGTAGGCGATGCGGTACGGATCGTGGATGGAACCGTCCTCCTCGACCTCATCGTAGGCGCCCATGCCGTTCTCGACCACCATCAGCGGAATCTCGTAGCGGGCGTAAATCTCGTTGAGGGCGATGCGCAGGCCCAGCGGATCGATCTGCCAGCCCCAATCGGTGGACTCCAGATAGGGGTTCTTGCCGCCAAAGGTCATGTTGCCCTCGGTCATCTCGTGATCCTTGTGGGTGCCCACGGTGCCGGACATGTAGTAGCTAAAGGTGTAGAAATCGACCTTGCCGTCGGCGATATCCTGCAGGTCACCGTCCTCCATCACAAGCTCGACATCGTTCTCGGCCCAGAAGCGCTTGGCATAGAACGGATACTTGCCGCGCACCTGCACGTCGGAGCAGTACCAGTTCATGGTATTCATCTCCTGCTGCGTGGCGAACACGTCGGCCGGATCGCACGTGGCGGCATAGGAGAGGATGAAGCAGTCCATGTTGCCCATCTTAAACTGCGGATAGTGCTCGTGGGCATAGCGCACGACGCGGCCGCTGGCGACAAACTGGTGATGCAGGGCCTGCATACGGGCCTGCGGCGTGGTGTGGACCGCCGAAGCCGGGCCCTCAAAGCCCTGGATCATGCTGGTCCCAAAGAGGTTGCCCATGTCCTGGGTGCCGCAGTTGATCTCGTTGAAGGTGAGCCAGAACTTGACCTTGTCCTGATAGCGGTCGAAGACGGTCTGGCAGTACTTCTCAAAGAAGCCGATGAGCTCGCGGCTCGCCCAGCCGTTGTATTTCTCGACCAGGTGATAGGGCATCTCGTAGTGCGACAGGGTCACGAGCGGCTCGATATTGTGAGCGCGCAGGCAGTCGAAGACGCGGTCGTAAAAGGCGAGGCCGGCCTCGTTGGGCTCGGCGTCGTCGCCGTTGGGGAAGATGCGGCTCCAAGAGATGGACATGCGGAACATGTTGAAGCCCATCTCGGCGAACAGCGCGATGTCCTCCTCGTAGTGGTGGTAGAAATCGATGCCGTCATGATTGGGGTAGAAGCGGTCGGGGTCGATGTCGATCGTGATCTGACGCGGCTCCTTGTAGCTGCCGCCCAAGAAATGGTCGTCGACCGAAGGACCGCGGCCGTCCACGTTCCAAGCGCCCTCAAACTGATTGGCGGCCGTGGCGCCACCCCAATAGAAACCCTCGGGGAACTTGATGTTTGCCATGAGCATCTCCTTTGCATTGCGGGTCGATAGGCCGAGTATCGCCCACGCACGCGACAGACAGGGGCAGGGGTGCCAAACCCGACACTTCTTTTCGCAGACGCGCGCTGCAACAGCGCTGCAGCTGAAACTTTTTGACACCGAAGGAGCGAAGACGATCCGCTCCGCGCTTACCGGCGGTATGCCGCGGGGGTGCAGCCATACTTGTCGTGAAACTTACGGTAGAAGAAGCTCATGTTTTCATAGCCCACCGCATGCGCAGCCGCCCCGGCCGTGGCGCCGCCGCACAGAAGCTCGGCCGCACGTACCAGGCGTCGCTCCTGCACAAGCTGCCTAAAGGTCTTGCCCACATGCCGCTTGAGGAGCGCCGTCGCATAATTAGGGCTCAAGCCAAACTCCGCCGCCATCCCCTCGAGGGAGCACGCGGCGAATTCGCGATCGATATAGCCGAGCATTCCCGTCACCAGGGCAGTGGGCCCCGCCGCGCCGTCCGCCGCGCCGCGCACCAGCTCGCGCTCGTAGCAATCCATGAGCTCGGCCAAAAACAGCTGAAACAGACGCAAGACGATCTCGGGACCGTTGGGGCTCGGGTCGTACAGCTCGCAGAGCATCTCCTGCATGTAGCGCCGAATCCGACGGCTCTCGCCGCAATGAAAACGGACATGGCCCCGATGGTCCGTCTCGCTGTTGAGCGCGTTGAACAAAAACCGCGAGACCGCGCTCTCGCGCGAGAGGCTCGACTCGAGACTCCGGCGCAAAAAAGAGCGTGAAACGGTCATGCTTAGCATGATGTCGTCCTCACCAAGCGCCGCCACGGCATGCGGGCAGAGGGCGTCGAGCAAAAGCACCTCGTTGCGGCCCAGCTCGAGCCTCTCCCCCGCCACCGTTTGCGGGCAGCGTCCGCGATACACATAGCTCAGCTCCACGTAATCATGCACGTGCTCGGGAACTGCATTAAAGCGCGAGTTTTTCCTTATCGTCAGGCCACGCGGCATGCCGGGCTGGGCATAGGCAAACCCTGGCTGCCCAATCTTGCGCACTGGGCATCCGTCGATTTCGACATGCTCGGTCATAATCGACCAATCAAATGCCATGCCGTCTTTATAAGCGATCTCACTGGTGCTCAGTTCGCTGAGTCTACGCTCGAGCTCGTCGATCTCCATGGCTTGCCAATCGTTGATTTGGTCATAGTTCGTCGTGATTCAGATATTAGCAGAACGCGCCGACGCGTCCATAATCTGTGCTATGCAGCAGATCGATCGAGCCAAGGAGGATCCATGACCGCGTACTATCAGCAGGTGCTCGAGGGCACATACGACAACCACGTGCTTCCGTTTTTGTGGATGAAGGGCGAGAGCCATAAGACCATTGCCGAGTATCTGGAAAAGATCGCCGGCGCCGACATCCACGAGGTCTGTCTCGAAAGCCGCCCACACCCCGATTTTTGCGGCGAGGGCTGGTGGCGCGACTTGCGCTTTGTCATTGACGAGTGCAAGCAGCTGGGCCTTAAGCTCTGGATCTTGGACGACGCGCACTTCCCCACGGGCTTTGCCAACGGCGCCGTCAAGGAGGCCGTGCCCGAGCTCCGCAAGATCGTGCTCACGCACCGCACGTTCGACATCGTGGGCTCCACGTCCGCCGCGAGCATCGCGCTCGCCAACATGCTCGACAAAACGGAGCGCTTCCACGGCGTGACATTTATGCAGGACGGCAGCCCCGTCGACGTCGCTTACCGAGTAATCGACGATGCAGACGGCAACCCCAGCCGCCTGGTCTTCGATGCACCTGCGGGCCTCACGCAGGCATGCGTGATGTTCACGAGCGGCAAGACCTCCTACAACGAGGACTACATCAATATGGTCGACCGCGCCTCGGTGGCGCAGCTCATCGATGCTGTCTACGAGCCGCATTTTGAGCATCTGGGCGATGAGTTTGGCAAGACGATCCTGGGCTTTTTCTCCGATGAGCCCGGATTTGCCAACGAGAAGGGCACCACGGGCCCCGATGGCATCTCGGACACGCTCATCGGCAAGGCCACCGCGCCCCTACCCTGGTCGGCCGAGCTTGAGCGTCGCCTACGCGCGGCACTGGGCGAGCGCTACCTGGCCGAGCTCCCGCACCTGTGGGACCGCGAGCCGGCCGGCGCGCACGTACGCCACGTCTATATGGACATCGCGAGCACCCTCTATAAGGAGTGCTTCTGCGACCAGCTCGGAGACTGGTGCCGCGCGCGCGGCGTGCAGTACATCGGCCACGTTATCGAGGACAAGGACTGCCACGCGCGCCTGGGCGTGGGCGCCGGGCACTACTTCCGCGCCGTGGGCGGTCAGGACATGGCGGGCGTCGACATCGTGATCAACCAGCTGGTACCCGGCATGGACCGCGGCCTTCACAGCTACGGACGCGGCGTGTGGGACCTCGAGTTCTATAACTACGTGCTGCCCAAGCTGGGCTCCTCGGCAGCACACCTCGATCCCAAAAAGCAGGGGCGCTGCATGGCCGAGGTCTTTGGCGCATTTGGATGGCACGAAGGCCTACGCGAGATGAAGTGGATCGCCGATCATTTTTTGGTGCGCGGCGTCAATTGGTTTGTGCCGCATGCCTTTAGCATGGCCGCCTTCCCCGACTGGGACTGCCCGCCGCATTTCTATGCGCATGGCCAAAACCCCCAGTTTGCACACTTTGGGCAGCTCATGAGCTACATGAACCGTACGGCGAGCCTGCTGAGCGGCGGGCGCGCAACGACCCCGGTGGCGCTTCTCTACCATGCGGACGCCGAGTGGGCAGGCGAGGCGAACTTTATGCAGCATGCCGCCTCCGAGCTTTTGCGCGCGCAGGTCGACTTTGACATCGTGCCGGCAGGGGCATTTGAGGACGCAGGGCGCTATGCCGTTGAAATTGCCGCAGACGGTAGCGGCTTTAGCGTGAACGGCCAGGCATACCGCTGCCTGGTGATGCCCGGAGCCGAGTTTGTCGGCGGAGCCGTGCTCGACTTTGCCGCGCGCGCCGCAGCCGCAGGTGTTGCCGTGTACGCGCTGGATGAGTTGCCGAACAAGCGCTACGACGGTGACACTGCAGGCCGCGAGGGCTTTGCCTCCCTGGATGCAGCCGCGGTCGCCGACATCAAGCTCCTGGCGACCACCGAGCTCGCAGACACACTTGCCAATACCGGCATGCAGACCGTGGTTTGCGCCGAGCCCCAGTCCTGGCTGCGCGCACTGCGCTACGAGCGGGCGGGCGAGAGCTATCTGATGCTCGTCAACGAGCATCCCAAGCAGGGTATCTCCACTCAGATTGCGCTTGCCGACGGCACACCCGTTGCAGGCGCGCGCCTCGACCTGCTCAACGGCACCGAGCCCGCCGCCTTTGACGGCACGCTCGAGCTGGCTCCCTACGAGAGCTGCATCGTGGTCCTTGGGGCTACAGGTTCCGTTGCTGTGGCAACCGCCGAAGACGAAGCCACATGCGTCGACGGGCCCTGGGCGGTTGCCTTCTCTGCCCCTGGCACCGATGCCTTTGGCGAGTCTGTTGAGCTTGCAGACCTGCGCGACCTTTCCTCGGCCGAGTTCCCCGGCAAGGCCGGCACATTCCGCTACCGGGCCTCCTTTGTCCTGGGCGAAGCGGCCACCCGCACCGTCATCGACCTTGGCGAGGTCTTTGAGACCGCAACCGTCACCCTCGACGGCAAATCCCTCGGCACACGCATCTGTCCGCCTTACCGCTTTGAGGCCGGCGCGCTTTTGGCCGGCGAGCACGCGCTTACGATCGATATCATCAACACCCTCGACCACGCCGTCCCCGACATGTTCGGCATGACAGAACCCTCCGATCCCAGCGGCCTACTCGGTCCCGTCCGCGTGCTCGGGTAGCGACCCGGGCGCAAACGGCCCAACAAGGACAGCGCCCCTATGTTGAGCCCGCACAGCGTCGAGCGGTCCGTCGTTCATAGACCGGCGGACCAAAACTCCCAGCCAAGCCGAACGTTTTATTTATCGCTATGATTGGTTTATCGCGACGCAAACGCATAGGAGCCATATGGATATCAGGCGAAAGATCACGCAGGGCAAAAGCCTCACCCCCACCGAGCAACAACTTGGGCGAACGGCCCTCGCCATGGGCGAGGATGTGCGCGGGCTTTCCATTAAGGAATTTGCCGCGTGCGCCAACGTTTCGGTCGCGAGCGTGCACCGCTTTTGCAAAAAGCTCGGCCTCGAGGGATTCAAAGACCTCAAGGTCGAGCTCATCCGCCAGGCGACCGAGGCGGGCAACCGGCGCGACGTGGACATCAACTTTCCCTTCGATGCCACCTCCGCCCCTGCGCAGGTGATGGAGCGCATGGAGGGGCTCTACCAGACCACCTTGGCCGAAACGCAGGAGCTGCTCGACCCTGCACAGCTCGACCACGCCGCCAAGCTCATCATGCGCGCCGGCACTGTGGACATCTACACGGGCTCGCATAACCTGTATCCAGCGGGAATGTTCCGCGATCGCCTGCTTTCCGCCGGCAAAAGCGCGACGTGCCACGACAGCGTCGAGGCGCAGGTGCGCACGGCGCTCGCCTCGGGTCCCGACCATGTGGCAATCGTCATCTCCTACAGCGGCCTTGCCCCCAACCTCAAGGAGATCTTGCCGATCCTTAGCAGTCGACATGTCCCGGTCATCGTCATCGGCACGCCGTACTGTGCCCGCATTCACCCCGGCTTTGCCGCCTATCTCACGGTAAGCGACCACGAGAGCATGACGCACCGCATCACGCAATTCGCCAGCCATATCGCCGTGCAATACGTACTCGATTCGCTCTATAGCAGCTACTTTGCCAAAGATTACGCCCGCTGCTCCGAGTTCTTAGAGCGCTCGTTCCCCTACACCCGCCTCCCCGGACTCAAGTAACAACGAGCGAGGATTATTGGACACTCAAATAACGAGCGTGGATAATCTCCCGTTTTTGACCTGGATGCAGGCTCAAAGTGGGAGATTATCCACGCTCATTTTGCGGGTAGTCATTGGGGACGTTCTTGAATGATTAGTCGTTTAAGAACGTCCCCAACGACTACATCAGGAGTGTCCCCAGGTGTCGGCAGAAAAGGAACGTCCCCAAGTGCCGCATCTGGACCAGGACAACGCCGATGTTTTGGTAGCGACAGCGAAAACCCGCCAGAGCGAGCAAGGTGCCTTGAAACGAGGCGGCATTGACCTTCTGGTCATGCCGCCGAAGTTGAAAGGCAGATTGCCGCTCTGGCGGGTTTGCAGCGTCGAGCCGTTACGCGGTTTGGTAAAACCGCGTAACTAACGGAGGCGGAACCTACTTGACGCCGTACTGCTCGTAGTAGGCGTCGATGGCGGTCTTGAGCTCGTCGTCGATGACGACTTTGCCGTCGATCTCGTGGTTGTAGAGGGTCTCGACGACCTCAGCCATGGAGACGATGCTCGCGACGGGGAAACCGTACTTGGCCTCGATCTCCTTCTGCGCGGTGGTCACGCCACCCTTGCCGACCTCCATGCGGTTGAGGGACACAATCAGGCCCTTGATCTCGACATCGGCAGCAGCCTTGACCTTGGGATAGGTCTCGTCGATGGACTTACCGCTGGTGGTGACGTCCTCGACCATGACCACGCGGTCGCCGTCCTGGGGCTCGTAGCCCAGCAGGTTGCCCTTGTCGGCGCCGTGGTCCTTGGCCTCCTTGCGATCGCAGCAGTACTTGACCTCCTTGCCGTACAGCTCGTGGTAGGCAATTGCGGTCACGACGGCCAGCGGAATACCCTTGTAGGCCGGTCCAAACAGCACGTCAAAGTCGTCGCCAAAGTTATCGTGGATGGCCTGGGCGTAATACTCGCCCAGCTTCTTGAGCTGATAGCCCGTCACATAGGCGCCGGCGTTCATAAAGAACGGGGACTGACGGCCGCTCTTGAGCGTAAAGCTGCCGAATTTAAGAACGTCGGACTCAACCATGAACTTGATGAACTCTTGCTTGTAAGCCTCCATGCGGGCTCCTCTCGTAATCGCGTACGTGCCTTCCAGTTTAGCGCAGGCAGGGCGCGTTGCGGACGCGCTTTGGGCCTCGGCATTCTGTAAAGGCTTTGTCAGGGGCAATGGTTTTCCAAACAAAGGGGTTGACACGACAAACCCCCTCATCAAGAATACGGGCGGATTGTAACGGGTACGTGATACCTGAAGCGCATCGCGCCCGGCCTTAAGGAGGTGTGCCATGGAAGGCAGTCATAGTCGAAAAACCTGCATGTCGCCCTCGGCACGCCGCGAGGATTCCGCACACGCATAAGCGCCAACAGCCGACCGTCAAAACCACCACAAAGGTGCCCGTCCCCTTTGTGGTAGCTCGCGAGCATGACGTGAGCGACATCTAGGTTTTTTGAAGCACATACGACACGTACGCTAACTCCCTTCAACAAGGAGGACCCTATGCTGATGCTCAAAACCGCCACGGTACTCGAAGCTATCTCCAAGCGCCGCCGCACGGCGCGCCCTGCCGCTCACGCCGGCCTGTCCAAGAACACCATATTCGCCGCCACCCATAGCGCCGAGGACGCCCTCGTGCTGCTCGACGCCACGGCTGGCGGACTCACCGCCGAGCACGCCGCCGAGCGCCTGAGCGCGGTCGGCCCCAACACCATCGAGGCGCCGACCAAGACGCTCGCCCGCCGCATCGCCGACGCATTCATCGATCCCTTCGCCGGCATCCTCGCCGCGCTCGCACTGGTCTCGCTCTATATCGACGTGCTCGCCGTGCCCGAGCCGCAGCGCGACCCCTCCACGGTCATCGTCATCGGCATCATGCTGCTGGTATCGGGCGGCATGAAGTTTATCCAGGAAGCCCGCAGCGGCAATGCGGCCGAGGCCCTCAAGGACCTGGTCTCCAACACCTGCTGCGCTCTGCGCGACGGCGAGCGCCTTGAGATCCCCTTCGACGAGCTCGTCCCCGGCGATGTGATCCGCCTCTCTGCCGGCGATATGGTGCCGGCCGACGCCCGTATCATCACCGCGCGCGATCTGTTTGCGATCGAGTCCGCACTCACCGGCGAGAGCAACGCCGTCGAGAAGACCGCTTCCGCCGCGGTCGTCGAGGGTGCCAACGGCTCCGCGCTGCCACTCTCCGCCTGCAAGAACATCGTCTTTACCGGCACCTCCGTGCAAAACGGCACCGCCATGGCGCTTGTCGTTGCCACCGGCTCGGACACCTACCTGGGCGGCATCGCCAAGATGCTCAACGGGCGCGGCGAGAAGAGCGCGTTTGACCGCGGCGTCTCGAGCGTCTCCATGCTGCTCGTGCGCCTCATGCTCGTTATGGCGCCGGCGGTCTTTGCCATCAACGCCGCCACCAAGGGCAACGTCATCGATGCGCTGTTGTTCGCCACGAGCGTGGCCGTGGGCATCACGCCGCAGATGCTTCCCGTCATCGTGACCACGAGCCTGTCGCAGGGCGCCAAGGACCTCGCCCGCCGCCAGGTTATCGTCAAGGAGCTGCCGGCGATCCAAAACCTCGGCGCGATGGACGTCCTGTGCTGCGACAAGACCGGCACCCTCACCGAAGACCGTATCGTGCTCGAGCGCTACCTCAACACCGACGGCAACGAGGATGCGCGCGTGCTGCGCCATGCGTTTTTGAACAGCTTCTTCCAGACCGGCCTCAAAAACCTTATCGACCTGGCCGTCATCGACCGTGCCGATGTGACGCCCTCGACCGTCGTGCCCGATTCTATGCTGGGCCAGAGCCTGCGCGACCGCTATACCAAGGTCGACGAGGTGCCCTTCGATTTCTCGCGCCGTCGCCTGAGCGTAGTTGTCGCCGACGCCCAGGGCAAAACCCAGATGGTCACCAAGGGGGCTGCCGAGGAAATGCTCGAGATCTGCTCCTTTGTCGAGGTCGACGGCGCCGCCCAGCCGTTCACCGAAGATAAGCTCGCCCAGATTCGCAAGCAGGTCGCCGGGCTCAACGCCGAGGGCCTGCGCGTGATTGCCGTGGCGCAGAAGACCAATCCGCGCTGCGTGGGCGAGTTTGGCATCGCCGACGAGTGCGACATGGTGCTGATGGGCTTTTTGGCCTTCCTCGATCCGCCCAAAGCAAGTGCCACGGGCGCCGTCGCCACCCTCGAGGCCAAGGGCGTCGCCGTTAAGGTCCTGACCGGCGATAACGACCGTGTCGCCGCCACCATCTGCGAGCAGATCGGTATCGACGCGAGCAACGTCTTGCTGGGCTCCGAGATCGATGCGCTCGACGATGCCGAGCTTGCCGAGCGCGCCGAGCACACCCACCTCTTCGCCAAGCTCTCGCCACTGCAGAAGGCGCGCCTGGTGCGCGTCATGCGCGAGCTGCTCGGCCACACCGTGGGCTTTATGGGCGACGGCATCAACGACGCCGCCGCCATGCGTGCGAGCGATTGCGGCATCTCGGTCGATTCGGCCGTCGACATTGCCAAGGAATCCGCCGATATCATCTTGCTCCAGAAAGACCTGGGCGTGCTCGAGCGCGGCATCATCGAAGGCCGCCGCACCTACGGCAACCTGCTCAAGTACCTCAAGACCACGGTGAGCTCCAACTTTGGCAACGTGCTATCCGTGACCGTCGCGAGCCTGTTCTTGCCATTCTTGCCCATGAGCGCTCTGCAGTTGGTGCTGCTGTCGCTGGTCTACGAGATCGTGTGCATCGCGCTGCCGTGGGACACCGTCGATGACGCCTGGACTGCCCGTCCGCGCGCCTGGGATGCCGCGTCCATTAAGGGCTTTATGCTCGAGTTGGGTCCCGTGAGCTCACTGTTTGATATCGTGACTTTCGCCGCGCTCTTCTTTGTGGTGTGCCCCGCCGCCGTGGGCGCAAGCTGGGCAGAGCTTGCCGCTATAGGCGACGTCGCAGGCATGGCGGCCTTTACGGCGCTCTTCCAGAGCGGTTGGTTTGTCGAGTCCATGTGGTCGCAGACGCTCGTGGTCCACATGCTGCGCTCCCCGCGCCTGCCACGCCCGCGCGACCACGCCGCGCCCGCGCTGTGCCTCCTCACCGTGCTAGGCCTGGTGCTCGTCACCTGGCTGCCGGCAAGCCCCATCGCCGATGCGCTGGGTCTCATGCCGCTGCCGCCAATCTTCTTCGCGCTGCTCATCGGCATTGTCGCCGCCTACATCGCGCTCACCCAGCTGGCAAAGCACCGCTACATTGCCCGCCACGGTGAACTGCTTTAGCACGGTGAGCCGCCACAGTAGACAGCCCAAGGGCAAAACCACCACAAAGGCGCCTGTCCCCTTTGTGGTGGTTTTGGTGCGCTACGAGGCATTGGTCAGGCGGCTCCAGAGTTCGTCAATATCGATTTGGTCGCCGCCGCTCAGATAACCGGTGTGAATAAAAGACTCACTATAGATATAGATGTCATGCGCGCTGTCGCCATCATCTTCGGTGTCGTAGGCCGAAATCACGTAACGGCTGCCGTCGAGCGCCTTGACCAGCCAATACACGGAATCGTCGATTGTGCACTTCTCCTGCACTATCGCCGCATCGCCGATTGCGCCGGTAAGCGCACGATCGCCCGTCGTATAGCCGCCCACCGAGAGCAAAATCGCCACGCTATCGTCTCCGCCGCCCGGCTCAAGTTCCTCGTACTCGGACTCCGAAAGCGGTATCGCACTGTTCGCAAGTTCGTCCACGTCATCCGAAATCTTAGAAAAGGTAAAAGCGAAAAGTCCCGCATCATCGGCGGCACCGTAGCCCACGCTCTCGCCTTGCCACTCATAGTTTTGATGCTTGAGCAGGCGCACCAGGTCGGCGCCATCCAAGTTGATCGCAGCATAGACCGTCACGTTGGCATTGTCGTCTACACAGGCGGCGTCCGCCGTGGTCACCTTCTTGGCACCGCCCGCGCCGCCCAATCCGCCCGAGCAGCCAGCCAGCGCACAAGCCAACGCACCCGCGCCTGCCACAAAGGCCGCACGGTTCATCGTCACTTCATTCATCATGTTCGTTCCTCGCTATGGTATTGGCCACGTCGCACCTAGCCGAGCGCGCGTCCAGTCTTTTCCTGCCAAAATTCGTCTATCGTCGGAGCACCGCCGCCCTGGGTAAACCTACCGGTCTTGATAGCCTCCTCGGTAATGAGATCCAAGCGGTAGTCACCGTTTTCCATCGGGCTTGCCATGGCAACGTGCCGCGCCATGTTGGAACCGTATACGCACGCGATCCATGAGCCCGAAGTAATCTGCGCCCGGTCCTCGACCGGCACAGAAAAGCCCGCGATAACATCCTCGCAGCTCGAATAGCCCGAAAGTTGCAGCGTGAACATCACGGTGCTTCCGGTGCCGCCCTTGTCGAGCTTTCCGATTTCGTCCTCGCCGAGCCATTCGGTCGCACCGTCCTTGCTGATATTGCAGACGCTGAGCACGTGTCCCGTCTCGTCCTCGTACATCTCGAGCGCGTCTTGCCAGGTATAGCCCTGCTGCGAGGCAAACTCCTGCAACTGCCAGCCCTTAAGCTCGAGGAGCGCCGCGATGCTGATGTTGCGGTGCGCATCCCAGCAATCATCCGACCACGTATCGAACGCATCCGCCGAGCCGCTGTCCGCGTCGCCGGAATCGTCCGACGTCGCGCCCGCGTTCATCTTGTCCTTTACCGGGCGGTCGTCGTTAAAACCCGTCGCATCCTGCGTCCGCTGTCCGCCGCACCCCACAAGCGTCAGCAGCGCCGTTCCCGCCGCCGCGACAAATGCCGTGCGCGAAAGTACCGTCTCCCTCATCATTGTTCCTTTCCCGTTCTTTATCACCATGCCGAGAAACACATCCGGCATCGATTCACACATAAGCCGCCTCACGCTATTGACGAGGCAGCTCCGTCCAGCCAAAACCGGGTTCAAAACCATCGCGTGTACCGATCACATCGCCCGAACCGTTGACCCAGGCCTGGTCGGCCATCACCGAGACCTCGACATCGGTGCCGTCGGGTCTGGCGTAATGGTTGACCCCGCGAATGGCATCGGAATACGAGGCGGCGCCCGTCCCCACGCCCGCGCTGGAAAAATTGGCGGCGCTGGCAGCCATATTCGCGGCGTGCTGACGGTCGCTGCGATCGAACCACGCCTGCTGGTAGCTGTCGAACGCCGCCTGTTGCGAGGCATGCATCTGTTGCCAGGCTGCAAACTGCTGTTGCTGCTGGGCAATGTTCATCTGCGTGCGTTGGCGCTGCTCAAGCACCATCTGCTGCTTTTGAGCTGACGCCTCGCGTGCAATCGCCGGATTGAGCCGCAGAGTCGACGCCATTGATGCAAGCGCCGTGGAGGCCGCCTCGTCCAGGCGACCTTCTGGCGCAACCAAACAGAAGCTGTCCCTGATACGCCACTGCAGCAGGTCGGCCGCACCCAGCTCGAACGACGCTCCGTCCGGGCAACCGCCTCGACCCGTGGGCTGTTCTTGCGCGACGCCCCGTCCCGCCGCTGCCGCCGCCTTGCGCTCGCGCAGGCGCTTGCCCAAAACACCGCCGATCAGCCCACTCGAAAGGCCCGCGCCCAGCAGCGCCTCGGCCCCAGCGGCAACACCTTTGCCCATAGAACCCGCGACGCCTCCGATTGAAAACATATAGCCCTCGACTTTGGCCGCCACCGCGAGCTCGGTGGGCACCGGAGCGCCCGTGAGCCGATATCGACGCATGCGGCACTCATAGACCACATCACTCGGTTCCATCGAAAAGCCCTGGATTGCAAAGTCGTTTGCCGCCTCGCGCTTTACGCGGGCACGCTCGCGCTCGATATCGACCGCCGCGCTCGATGGGTACGGTTGCTCGGCAACAACCTCTGCCCGCGCGCCCAGCCGTGCTGCACAGGCCTGAGCCAGCTCGTCGCAAGCTGCCTCCACGTGCACAAACACCTTGCGTTCGGTTTGCGTGGGGATACGCTTGGCAACGGCGCCCGCATCCACGTAGCAGAGCTCGGAGCGGTACATAATCCGCTCACCCATCGGACCCGCCGCCGTCACGCCAACCGAAATCGGGCAGTCGAAACTGCCGCTGCGATCAAGATGCGCTTCTTCGATATGCCAGCCCCGCGGCAGCACCACCTGCGCGAGTGCCTGGCCGCCAGAGGTATCGCATGCGGCATGAAGCTCAAGGTCACCGATGTGAGGCGCATCCGTCGTGGCTGCGTCACGAGACGACGCGACGCCGGCAGTCTCCACCGGCGCATCGGCCGGCGCGTCCACACTCGGGTCGCCGCCTTCGTCCGCATCGTCATCGGCAGTCGCCCCATCTGTAGCCCCCACGGCGCCCGAGTAGCCCACAACGCCCTCAAGTCGGACGCCGCACCCCGGGCAAAATCGCACCGGCACGCCGGCGACCCGAGGCAGCTGCGCCCCGCACGCCGGGCAGAATCTCAAGTCACTCATCCCGTACATCCCTAATTTCGTTAGCTGTTTTTGATTGCGGCAAGCTGCCGCCATAACTCATCGGCACCGTTAAGTCGATACGCCGTCTTATCGAGCACGATGTTTTTGCCCTCAAGTTCTACCGATTGCTCCGAGCCATCCGCATAGACAAAGACGAGCGTTCGGCCGGCATCGCTCGTCCGCTCATCCACCGCATCCCCCACGGTGCAGCCATCGAGCGCGGCAAAAGTCGATGCGACCAGTTCGTCATCGTCGGTCTCATAGGCCGTCCGCGCCTCCCCGTCCTCGATAAGCTTGACCGCCACCGGAACGGCAGCGCAATCGTTGAGCGACACTTGCGCGGCAGTCTTTCCCTGAGCGCCATGGTCGCCGGCAACGTAAACTCGCATGAGTGTCACCGCCGCGGCAAAGACCACCACGGCGATAAGCGCGCCCGCAATTTTATTAGACGCGCAACCCCGAGACGCCATAGGTGCACCCCCTCCGTTCTGCTCTGCTCAGCATCACATTCATATGCCTTTGAGCACCAAAACGGCAGGTGACAAATGTCTCATATTCATATTTTTGCAGGTAAAAAACCACCACAAAGGTGCCTGTCCCCTTTGTGGTGGTTAGCTAGTCTTGGGGTGTCCAGGACCAGAAGAAGTTGATGAGGGCTACGCGCGAGGAGGCACCGGTCTTTTTGTTGATCGAAGCGATGTGGCGATAGAGCGTGGAGCGCGAAAGGAAGAGTGCCGCCGCCACGTCCTGCACGCTGTCGTCCGAAACGACCAGCGCCTCCAGAACATCGCGCTCGCGCTTGGTGAGCCCAAAGGCGGCAACGAAGCCATCGAGCCGATCGTCAAACGAAAGTTCCGGCGCCTCCAGGGGCGCCGTGTCGGCCTGGCCGGGCTCACAGCTCACGCCAAGATCGTCGGTGGCAAGCGCCAGCCCGCCGTGCGTCGCCTCGCCCTCACCGTCTTGTCTAAACTGCCCTAACAGCGAAATCGCGATGCCGACAAACAGCACGAGCACGACGCTCACTGCCGCCAGCACGTTTTGACTCGAGATAATCGCCACCGCCGGAGCCGTCACGAGTATCGAGCAAACGTTGTTGATAACACGGCCCATGCACGGCCACAGATACGCCCAGCGGGCATACATCGAAATCGCGGCGAACTTCGCGGTGAAGAACACCACGAAAAAGCCCGTGCCAAGGTAAAAGATAATCGTGGCGGCAAGCGTGTTGCCACCGTTGCCATCGGTGATAAGCACAAAGAACGAGAGCGTGGACAGCATGGCGGCGCACGTCATGATGATATTCATATACGAACGCCCACGCAGGTCATACAGGACGCCGGCGGCAAGGGCGCTCACAACCAGCAGCAAGCGCGGCCAGTCGCCCAGATCGATAGCGCCAGCGGCATGCGAGGTCGTAAGGCCGGCATTGAGGGCCGCGAACACGCCGGTGAGGCAAGCGGTCGCCACCGTCAGACGCACCACGGCGCCCTGAAAGGCCACCTTTGCCTCGGGGTCATCGTGCCACCTGGCGCCACGCTCCGACGCATCGACCGATAGCTCGGCAATCCCGACCTCGAACTCGGGCGCAGGCTCATCACGCAATTTAGCGCGGCGGGCACCGTGAAGCAGCCCCACCAGCGCGATCGCACAGGCAATGAGAACAGACTGCTGGGGAATGCCCGCAGGCATCACCATATGGTTGAGCACCTGCACCAAAATGCCCGCAGCATAGGAAACCGCCACGGCGCGCGCCAGGCAGGGCGTCTGCGCAAAACGCCGCGCAAGATTGGCATGGGCGGTCGATCCGCAATAGCCCAGGGCGCAGCACGCCACCAGGCCGCCGGCAATTACTACCTCAAACCGCACTGCCATAATCATCAGCAGCAACGCCGATACCAACAGCACGCCCGTAATATCGCTCGTCGCATCGATCGTCTGGGGACGGCGATAGTACAGAAATGGGCGCACGAAAAAGCCAATCACGCTCGCGCCGACAACGATGCTCTCGTAGATGACGACCTCACTCGATGGCACGAACTCGGCCATGCGCGCATCAAAGAAATACTCGCACGCCAAAAACGTGAAGAAGAACAGCGCTAGGCACAGAATCTCCCGCATGCCCCGGCGCAAATATGCGGTTGTGTCTCCCAGGTCCCTCATGGTAACCCCCACCCGCTTTGTTGTCCGGAACACCATTTTAATAAAGAACCAATCTCAATATCGAAGCCAAGTTCGAAATGTTGCAAATTCGACCCTAGCCGTCCGCATGACGCCGCGATTTTGAGCCGCATGACCCAGAAGGGGCGCGCGCAAGCTCCAACTCGGCAAGGAGTATCCCCCAACTGCCACTCATTTAAGTACGTCCCCAATGAGTACCCAATGAGTAAGCAAAGGGTGCGACGGAATGGCTCCCCTTGGCAGCTTGAAGCCGTCATGCAGGAACCATTCCGTCGCAGCCTAATGAAAGGGACTGGGTTGTAAATGTTGGAGAAGAGCCGTTAGCGCCCGGGGGCCAGGATCACCAGCGCGTCGTGCTCAAAGGGATGCTGAGCCACGCGCACGGTGCCGTCACCGTTATCGCGGACGGGCAGTCTGGCGATGCGCTTGTCCTCCATGTCGAGGGCCGTCGCCGTCCAGCCGCGCGCGCCGTCGAGCTTAAACTTGAGCGCCGTGGTGCGCGGCAGGTACGTGACGACGCGATCGCCAACACGTGCCACACGGATGGCCTCGCGCGCGTCATCGAGGAGCTCCTGCGCCGGAACCACGGCAAGCGCGTCGTCGGCAGCCGTGGCACCCAAGCCGGCAAGCACATGCTCAATCGCGCCAAAGTCCCACACGCCCGCAAACTGCAGGCACTCTTGCCAGCGGAACGGCATGTCGAAGCCCTCGCCCAGCACCGAGCCTTGGCTGCGCGATGTCTGCCAGTTCCAAACGCCGTGTGCGCCGTAAGTTACGCCGGCACTGGCGCCGGCAAGAATCGACGACCATACGCTCGCGCGGCAATCCTGCGCGGTGAAGCGCCAGTACACATTGCGCGACGCACCCATCTGCTCGTAACAAGGCTCAGAGTTGACCATCGGCTTTTTAGGGTAGTTGGCGATAAAGTCCTGCGGCAGACGCCATGCCTCGGGCTGGCCCTCGTAGTTGTGGCCGGGCTGGAACATATAAAAGTCCAGACGGTCCAGATACTGCGCCGGAATGGTGCGATTGGCGCGGTTGATATGCATGGTGCGCAGCGCCTCGGGCGCGCGCTTGACGACCTCGTCGAGCGCGTCCTCGTAATAGGCGATCGCCTCGTCGCCGGCAAAGTCGGTATCGCCCGTCACCACGTAGACGGGGTTGAACTCGCCCAGGTTCTCGACGACGCGGGCAACGTGGGCACGGACCTCCTCACGCGGCATAACCTCGGCGCCGCAACGCTCGGCGATCTTGGCACCCCAGGTACCGGGCACGTAGTTGCACCACATAAGCACGAGCGCCGGACGGATGCCGTGCTCGACGGCAGCACGGCACATGGCGGCGGCGCGGTCCCAATATGCCTGGTTGGGACAGGACCAATCAAAGTGCACGCCGTCCTCGCTGGCATAGGGCCAAATGCCCAGGTCGGGGCAGCAGCGGTCCCACTGCGGCAGCGTGTTGATCTGCAGCACATTCATGCCCTGCTCGGCACGGCGGGTCAGGTAGTAGTCCCAGTCATCCTCGGCAATGCTCGTAAATGCGCTCCAGCACGTATCGGCAAACCAGAAGAACGGTTTGCCCTCGCACAAAAAGCCGTCCTGGCGACCGTTGACGGTCAGCTTTCCCAAACTCATCTGCATGTCCTTTCGTTTGATAAAGGATTTGCGAACCGCCGGGGGCTTTCGCGGTAACCCCGTGCGAAAGCCCCTGCCGCTTGGCAAACCCTCGCGGGCGAATCCCGTCCGCCCCATCAGTCTACCTTGCAAGAAGGGCCCCGCCGGGCTTACGCCTGACGGGGCCCTGTCGTGTAGGTGAGGTCATATGTGACCGAACGGTTTGGCCTTAGGCCTCCATCTCGGCGAGTTCCTCCTTGGAGAAGCCGCAGGCAAAGACGACGGCAGCGGCGATGACAAAGGAGATTGCCATACCAACGATAGCCCAGACGGTGTTCATCTGGCCACCCTGCAGGTAGTTGGTGAAGACCAGGAAGTTGGACGCACCGCCTGCGAGGTAGTAGGTAACACCCATGAGGCCGGAGAACACAGCGCCGATGGCACCGCCGATGAACATGCCGAGCATGGTGCGGCGGAAGCGCATGAGGATACCGAAGAGCGCAGGCTCGGTAACGCCGCCGGCGATGGCGGAGATGACGTAACCGATGGCAAGGGACTTCTCGTCGGGGTTCTTCATCTTGAGGAAGGCACCGAAGGCGCAGCCCCAGACAGCGGCCATAGCGCAGTTGGTGGAAACGAAGACGAAGGGATCGTAGCCGGCGGCGATGATCTGAACCTGAGCGAGCAGGATGACGGGCATGTGCATGCCGCAGACCACGAAGAGCTGCCAGAAGGCACCGAGGACGGCCATGACGATCAGGATACCGATGCCGCCAAGGTCAGCAAGGCCGAAGAGGGCGTTAGCGATCAGCGTACCGATCTCGTTGCCGATCGGGGCGAGGACGATGAAGGCGATGGGGATGGTGACGATCATGGTGCAGAACGGCGTGAAGACCGTGGAGAGCACGTCGGGCATGACCTTCTTAAAGAACTTCTCGATGAAGTAGAGGACGGGCACCGAAAGGATGATCGGCAGGACGGACTGCTGATAGTTGGCAGCGGCGATCTGGATGCCGTAGACGGAGATGATTCCGCCGCCATCCTGGGTGGCGACGCTCACCACGGAAGGAGCCATGAGGGCGCCACCGAGCAGCATGCCGAGCACGGGGCTGGCGCCGAGCTTCTTAGCCGCGGCATAACCCAGGTAGATGGGGATAAAGGTGAACGTGGCCTCGTACAGCGTGGTGTAGAGGAACGTATAGGTCGGGTCGTCGGCCGAGAGCACACCGAGCATGGTGGGGCCGAGGACGGCCGCGATGGTACGGAACAGACCGCCGGCCATGAGCAGCGGGATGAGCTGGGTCATGGAGCCCGACAGATAGTCAAGGATGATGTTCGGCAGGTTCTTGAGCTCGAACTTCTCCTTGGGAGCGTCGAGGTTCTCGTTGACGGCCTCACCCTGCTTGACGCCGGAGATGGCGACGAACTCGGCGAGCACCTTGGGCACGTTCTGGCCGATGATGACCTGGAGCTGGCTGCCGGCGAACTGGCATCCCAGAACACCCTTGACCTTCTTGATCTTCTCCACGTCGGCCTTGTTGTTGTCCTTGAGCGTCAGACGCAGGCGCGTCATGCAGTTGGTGGCGACGGAAACATTCTCCGCACCGCCCACGAGCTCGAGGACATCGGTGGCAATCTGCCTGTTATCTACTGCCATGGGACCCCTCCCCATATCTTCGTGTGCCAGCCCCCTTGGGCTTAGGCACGCCTTTGGCCCGGCGACTATAACCCCTTACGGTTGCCGGACCCTTGGATACGCTTTTGTAAACAAGGTGTTTACTGAACGTTTACGGGCTTTAGTTTACACGGAGCGCCGAATTTATGGCAATTTTGCCGTCTACAGTCCGGTGAACGGTAGGTAATCGGGGGTGAACGTATTTGAATGGCGGGAAATGGTCTCTTTGACCCTCTATTGATATATAGCCATTTACGTGGGATTTTATTTTGATGAACACCTCACTGATCTGTTAACTCATCAACAGAATCCCTGCTAGAAGCTAGTAAACATATGTTTAGTAGCTCACGACGTGTTCATTTTTGCCGTTTACCGAGTTCATCTGGTTATTCTTCAATTCTAGATTACACTAAACATGTTTAGTTTGTATTGCCGCAGATGCCAGGCATTCGCGGCGTAAGGGAGGCAGCTCATGGAGCTCAAATTGTGTACCTACGCAACCGTCACCACCTTGGGCGACTTTGGCCCCTGGATCAGCAAGGTCGTACTCGACCTGCCCTGCACCGTGCGCGCCAACGACATCGACGCGAACACCTTCCATATATATGTAGAGCGTCACGAGCGCTCGGGCGAGGTTCTGATGCGCAAGGAGCGCGGCGCCGACCATGCCGCGCCCTCCGTGGGTTACATCGACATTCTCGCCGCATATCCGTGCGACGAGAACGGACGTAAGCTCGCCGTGGGCACCCATGTGGCGCTCGAGGTCGCCGAGCAGCGCCTGACCAAGACCATCGAAGGCGGCGTCATGGGCTCGCGCATGCTCGATGACCAGCTGCGCATCACGCAGCTCACAGCTCTTCCCGGCAACGACGGCGACGATCCCACCTGCGGCCTGGTCTTCGACACCTGCCGTGGCGATATCTGCCCCGCGCTCAAAGGCTGGAGCAACGCCACGCAAAAGACCGCCGTCGACGGCATCGCGCTCGAATACGGCTTCTTTGAGCCCACCTTTAAGGCCGAAGACTCGGCATGCTTCAACCCCTTTGCGCCCGAGGCGACGGTCGTGCCCCAAAGAGCACCGCTCGTGGTGTATCTGCACGGCGCCGGCGAGGGCAAGGGCGCCACGCAAGGCGAAGGCGCTACGCGCGCCTATATCGGCAACCGCGTGACGGCCATTAGTCAGGCGCAGATCCAGCGCTACTTTGGCGGCTTTGCCTGGGTGCTCGTGCCGCAGTCGCCCACGTTTTGGATGGACAACGGCGTCGAGCAACTCGGTCGCTCCAACCAGAGCATCTACTCCTCCGTGCTCAAGGCGCTTATCGACGAGTTTGTCGCCGAGCATGTCGACCGCATCGACACCGACCGCATCGTGGTCGCCGGTCTTTCCAACGGCGGCTTTATGACCCTGCGCCTGTGCGCCGACTACCCCGATTTCTTCGCCGCGGGCCTTCCCTGCTGCGCCCCGTGGTACAACGCCACGGACAAGGACGTGGCCGCGCTCGCCAAGACGCCGCTGTGGTTTACGCACTCCAAGGGCGACGAGCTCGTGCACCCGCAACAGACCGTGCTGCCGCTGTTCGCGCGCCTGCGCGGTGCCGGCGCCAACGTGCATCTCACCTACTTTAGCCATGTCGAGGACCTGACCGGCGTGTATCGCGAGGCCGACGGCTCGGCCAAAAAGACGTTCAACCACGGCGTGTGGATCCACCAATTCAACGACCTGTGTTATCAAGACTTCGACGGGGGCAACGTACTCATCGACGGCGAGCCGGTGGGCTGCTGGGAGTGGTCGGCCAGGGTTTCGAGGTAACCATCCCATCGGGGGCTCTGACCTTTAGTTTTGTAAACGTCCTCGCGCATGAGCCCCGCTTATCCTGCTCCTTCGGAGCATCGGATAAGCGGGGCTCGCGCTGCGGAATGTTTACAAAACTAAAGGTCAGAGCCCCCCCTAAGTTAACGTTGTTCGAAACGCTGGTCGGCCGCTTCCGGCGGGCCGCCGGGTCGCGGGCGATGGGGGCGTGGGTCCCGTCTTGCCTTGCGCGTAACTGGCTGAATTGATTTTGATTGGAGCTGTTCCTATGTCCCAGAAGTTGACTCGGGTGATTGTTACCACTGATATGGAAGTCGATGATATGAACTCGCTTGTTCATTTGGCTCTGTATCTCAACTTGCTTGATGTTCAGGCTGTGGTGTATACGGCTTCGCAGTATCACTTTCTTGGGGATGGGGTTCATACGCTCGGCGAGGTGAATTCGCATTGGCGGACCAAAGGGCGGCGCTCTTATGAGTGGGCTGTTGTGCCTCATGAACCCGATCCACTGGCAGGGGAGCTTCGTGAGTATCGTCCGTTTCCCGAGCATTGGATTGAGAGCCTCTGGAGCAATGAATATGCCCAGGCTTGGCCGCAGTTGCAGGCAAATGCGGCCGCTGCCGGTGAGCCGCCGTTTCCCACGCCCGCCCAGATAATCGAGCGCACCTTTGTGGGAAATGTTGCCTTTGAGGGTGATGTGCGCGAGGAGACTGAAGGGTCTCACGTCATCGCCGATGCCATCATGGACGATGACCCGCGCACGCTGTGGCTGCTCAGCTGGGGTGGTATGAATACGATCGTTCGCGCCCTCATGAGTATTGCCGAGCGTTATCGCGCCACACCCGAGTGGCCCGCCGTACAGCAGCGGGTCTATCAGAAGGTGCGCGTGATGGGCGTTGCCGATGGCGTGGGACAGGACAACTCGTGGCTCGACCATGGGCGTGAGCTCTTTCCCGAGCTCATCTTTTGGCGTACGCCCTATATGTATGGCAACTATTTCGACGCCAAAACAGCTCAGCCCGATACGCTTCCGCTGTTTAAGGCTCCTTGGCCCGAGCAGAATCTCACGCAGGGCAACGAACCCCTCATGGCACGCTATATGCTCTATGGCGATGGTAAGGTCTACGAAAACGAACCCGAGCGCTTTCAGTTTGGCAAGCATGCCCGCCTGGATTGGGGCCTGGAAGGCATGCCCGCGGTGCAGTTTGAGCGCGGCGACTTTATGGCCGAAGGCGACAGCATGACCTATATTCCACTGCTGCCGTTTGGCCTGCGCGGCATCGACGACCGCGACTTCGATACGCTGCTGGGCCGCATGTTTCTTGATGGACACCCCGATGCGAGCGCGCCCGCCGGTTTTGCCGCCCTCGGCACGCCCGCAGACGACAATCTCAATCCCTACCTGCGCGCCTATCAGGAAGACTTTGCCGTCCGCGCGCAATGGTGCGCCCATGATCCGGCCATCTGCTCGCATCCGGCACATGTTGTCGAGGTCACGGCCGACCGCAGCGCCGCAGCCGGCGAGCGCGTCGCCCTTGCGGCAACCATCGTCGACCCCGACGACAAGGGCTTCGATGCACATTGGGATGTGGCCGTAGACCCATCGAGCTATGCAGGCGTCCAGGATCTGTCGATGTGGCAAGAATGCACGGTGGACACCGCTTTCATCGTGCCCGCCGACGCGCAGCCCGGTGACCGCTTCGTACTCACGCTTACCGTGCAGACGCGCGCCGAGCGCCCCTGCAGCCGCTACGCCCAGGTCGCCGTGACTGTGGCATAGCAAGGGCGACGCCCACATTCGACAAAGAGTGTCCCCAGGCGCCAAACGAGCGGGGATTTTTGGACACCCAAATGACGAGAGTGGAAATCTCCCACTTTGAGCCTGCACATAGGCCAAAAATGGGAGATTATCCACTCTCGTTCTGCGAGCACTCATTGGGGACGTACTTAAATGAGTAGTTTCACTCATTTAAGTACGTCCCCAATGAGTAGGAAAAATGGGCCATGTGTCCCAGTTGTGGAGACTCGTTGAGCCGTCTGGGTATCGTGAAAGGCTGCGCACTCCCCCATCATCAAAAGTGACACACGCTACCAGTTGATGGGAGGCAGCCATGGGCTTCTTTGACAAGATGTTCGAGAAGAAAGAGTGCGCGATTTGCGGTACCGAGCTGGGACTTCTAGGTAAGACAAAAATCAATGAAGGCTACCTGTGCAAAGAGTGCGCCGGCAAGCTCTCCCCCTACTTTCACGGCTATCGCTCCAGCACCGCGGACGATATCCGCGAGCAGCTCGCCTACCGCGAGGCCAACGCCGAGCGCCTGGCATCGTTCAATCCCACGCGCACGCTTTCTGCCGGACGCACCAATATTATGCTCGATGAGGACGCAGGCCTGCTGATCATCACCTCGCAGAGCCGCTGGCGCGACGCCAATCCCGACATCATCGAGTTCTCGCAGGTACTCGGCTGCGATATGGATATCGACGAGCATCGCACCGAGATCTATCGCGAGACTAAGGACGGCGAGCGCGAGAGCTACAACCCGCCGCGCTACGACCTGGATTACGACTTTAATCTGACCATCCACGTCAACACGCCGTACTTTACCGAGATCAACCTGCGCGTAAACGACTCCACCATCGATCAGCGCGGGTCCATCGAGTACCGCGAGGCCAAGCGACAGGCAACCGAAGTTCGCGACGCGCTAGTGCAGCTGCGCCAGGAGACGCGCGACAGCGTCGTGGCCGCCAAGGCCCCCAAGACCGCGGTCACCTGTCCCTTCTGCGGAGCCACCACCATTCCCGATGCCAGTGGGCGCTGCGAATACTGCGGCGGCGGCATCGGCGCATAGCCTCCGGCACGGAAAGGACCGATCATGGCCTTCGAGAGCGTTAACTATCAGTGCCCTGCCTGCGGTGGCCCCCTGCATTTTGCCAGCGCCGAGCAAAAGCTTGTCTGCGACTACTGCGATTCGCGTTTTGAAGTCGAAGAAGTCGAGGCCCTCTATCGCGAGCGCCAGGACAAGGCAGATGCCAAAGCCGATGCCGCAGCCGCAGCTCCCAAACCTGCCGCCGACGATGCCGTGCAGGAGCTCGCCCAAAACGCCGGCTACATCTGCTCGTCGTGCGGCGCCGAGCTCGTGTCCGACGGCACCGTCGCCGTCACCACCTGCCCGTACTGCGGCAACTCCGCCGTGGCGCCCGGCCAGCTCTCGGGCGACTTCTCGCCCGACCTGGTGATTCCGTTTAAGCTCGGGCGCGACGATGTCACGACCGCACTCAAGGAACACTATAAGGGCAAGATCTTGCTGCCCAAGAGCTTTGTCACCGGCAACCACATCGACGAGGTCCAAGGTGTCTACGTGCCGTTTTGGCTCTACGGCGCCCGCGTTGACGGCGAAGTGTACTTTGACGCGACCAACGAGACCGTGACCGAGGAATCCGATCGCACCGTCACGACCACCGACCACTACGATGCCTATCGCAAGGGCAATATCTCGTTTAAGCGCGTGCCCGTCGACGGATCGTCCAAGATGCCCGACGGCCACATGGACGCCATCGAGCCGTTTGACTACGACGCGCTGCGTCCGTTCTCGGTCGCATATATGCCCGGCTACATCGCCAACCGTTACGACGAGGACCGCGAGACCTGCAAGGCGCGCGCCGAGCGCCGCATGGAGGAGAGCACGATCTCGGCCCTGCGCGAGACCGTCGTCGACGAATACGACGATGCCACGGTCGAAAGCAAGCAGCTCGACTACACCTGGGAAGACAGCGACTACGCCCTGTTCCCCGTCTGGATGCTCTCCACCTCGTGGAACGGCAAGAGCTACCTGTTTGCCATGAACGGCCAGACCGGCCGCTTGGTCGGCGAGCTCCCCTGCTCCAAGCCCAAGCTCGCTATTGCCTCGGTGCTGTTCTTTGTGATCGGATTTATCCTCTCCCAGATTCTCTTTATGGGTGAGAACGCCTTCGATCCGGATTACCTCGCCTTTGATATCGAGGGCATCCTCATCAACATCGTCGCGCCGCTGATCATCGTGATTATCGGAGACGTGCTACTGGTAGGCCAGCTCAAGACGGCCAACGAGGCCACCCACGCCGACGAGTACTGCGGCGAGCTCGACCTGACCGAGAAGCACGACACCTTCAACCACACCGAGACCACCGTTGTCATGAAAGACGACAAGGACGACTAAGCAATCCGACCAATACCACCCGGCCTTTGACGAGAAAGGAAGATCACCATGGGACTCTTGAAAGCTGGATTGGGTGCTGCCGGCGGCGTCATGGCCGACCAGTGGAAGGAATTTATCTATTGCGAATCGATGCCTGCTGACGTCTTGGCCTGCAAGGGCAGCAAGCGCACCGGTGGCCGCAGCTCCAACACGCGCGGCGAGGACAACGTCATCTCCAACGGCTCCGTCATCGCCGTCAACGACGGCCAGGGCATGCTCGTGGTGCAAAACGGCAAGATCATCGAAGTCGCACTGGAGCCCGGTGAGTTCGTCTTCGATACCGGCAGCGAGCCGAGCGTCTTTAGCGGCAACCTGGGCGATTCCATCAAGGAGACCTTCGCCAATATCGGCAGCCGCTTTACCTTTGGCGGCGACGCGGGCAAGGACCAGCGCGTCTACTTCATCAACACCAAGGAGATCATCGGCAACAAGTACGGCACCGCCTCGCCCGTGCCCTTCCGCGTGGTCGATAACAACATTGGCCTGGACGTTGACATCTCCGTGCGCTGCAACGGCGAGTACTCGTACCGCATCACCAACCCGCTGCTGTTCTACACCAACGTGTGCGGCAACGTGACCGATAGCTACACGCGCGACAAGATCGACAGCCAGCTTAAGTCCGAGCTGCTCACCGCCCTGCAGCCCGCCTTTGCCAAGATCTCGGAGATGGGCATTCGCTACAGCGCCATCCCCGGTCACACCACCGAGCTCGCCCGCGCGCTCAACGAGGTCCTCTCTGCCGACTGGCGCGACCTGCGTGGTGTCGAGATCGTGAGCTTTGGCGTCAACTCCATCGCAGCCTCGCAAGAAGACGAGCAGATGATCAAGGACCTGCAGAAGGCCGCAGTCATGCGCGATCCCACCATGGCGGCAGCCAACATTGCCAGCGCCCAGAGCGACGCAATGCGCGCGGCAGCCGCCAATCCCAACGGCGCGATGGCAGGCTTTATGGGCATGGGCATGGCAGGTGGCATGGGCGGCATGAACGCCAGCCAGCTGTTCGCCGCCGGCCAGGCACAGCAGCAGGCCGCCCCGCAGCCGGCTCCGGCACCCGCTCCCGCACCGGCTCCTGCCGCTGCCCCCGCGGCCGGCACATGGACCTGCAGCTGCGGCGCCACCAACACCGGCAAGTTCTGCTCCGAGTGCGGCAGTCCCGCACCCGCCCCGGCACCGGCCAAGTGGTTCTGCCCCAACTGCGGCAGCGAAAACGGCGGCAAGTTCTGCAGCAACTGCGGAACGCCCAGGCCCTAGCCCCTCTATCTGGTAATTGGCGGGGGATCCGCCACCCCCGCATTTGCTTCTATGGGTTTCGTTCGATAAAGGAGGACACCATGAAGACAACGTTCAAAAAGTCCGTACTCGCATTTCTGACATGCGTCCTTGCGCTCGCCTTTGCCCTGACGGGCTGCAGCGGCGGCGGCAAAGACCCCAAGGCCAACTTCGTCGGCAGCTGGGAACTCTCGGGTGGAACCCTGGAGGGCGAAGAACTGACCGATGAGTACATGAAGATGCTCGAGGATTGGGGTGTACACTGCGTCCTGATTCTCGATGAGGATGGTACAGGTGCCCTCGACCTGTTCCTTGAAGTCGTCGACCTTAAATGGGAGGCAAAGGACGCCACCACCGTAACCATCACCGCCGAAGACGAGTCGCATGACATGAAGCTCAAGGACGGCAAGCTCATCCTCGAAGAGGATGACGGCAATCTTGTCTTTACCAAGTCCGACAAGGACCTGTCCGGCACGGTGAAGAAGGATCGCGAGGCGGCCGAGAAGGAAGAAGAGATCGACGAGGCCGTCGAAGACGACGACGTCCAGAAGATTGAAATCTCCCCCGCCGTCACCGTTGCCGATGACGACCTGTGCACCATCACCGTCACCGAGAAGTTCAAGGACGAGTGGGGCGACATCGGTTTTGTCGTCAACATCACCAACAAGAGCGACAAGGACCTGACCTTCTACGCTCCTTCCGGCAAGACCAACGTCAACGGCACCATGAAGGAACCCTGGTTCTCGGCTCACCTGATGCCCGGCACCAACGCCACCGAGGAATTCACGTTCTCGAGCGGCGAGCTTGACAGCCTTGACGACCTGGTCAACACGACCATCGGCATCGACGCCTACCTGACCGATTCCTACGAGGACGTTGCCTCCTACAGCGCAACCATCGCGTAGCGGTAGACCACGACAGCCGCGGATTGGCGGACACATCCGCGCACACCAGACGGGGCCGCAGGAGATGATCCTGCGGCCCCGCCGCTTTATGCCGACAGCACTGCCCATACAAGCAGGCCGCCCGCCGTTTTTAGATGCGAAACGGTGGGCGGCCTATCTTTGCGGTGCCGGAACACGGGTGAGCGCATCGATTACGGGCGCTCCATGTTGGGAACGATGCTGCCCTCGGTCACCGCATGCACGGCCAGGCGCATGATGTTGTCGTAGCCGGTCTTGCTCAGGATCTCCGAGGTGCGGCGCTTGATGGTGCCCTCACTCATAAACAGCTCGGCCGCGATCTCGCGACGACTTTTGCCCTCGCAGGCAAGGCGCAAAATCGATAGCTCGACATCGTCGAGGGCTGCCGTGCCCGAAAAAATGCTCTCGGGCGGCTTGGGAAACGTGCAGTAGCCAGCCAACGTGGAGCGCATCACGGCGAACAGCTCGTCGATACCGACGTTCTTGTACACAAAGCTATCGACGCCCGCCTCGCGGGCCTGATCGACAAAGGTGATCTCGGGCATGCCTGTCATGATAATGATGCGACACTCGGGCAGCTGCTCCTTGATGCGTGCCGCCGCCACGATGCCGTTTGAATCGTGTTCGGTGCACACGTCCATCAGTATCATGTCCGGGCGCTCCTTGAGCGCGACACCCAAGGCCTCGGAGGCATCGGCGATCGCGGCAACGACAGTCATATCGGGCTGGTCGCCAACGGAGCGCGCCAGGCTCTCGCGCAGGATGGCCTGATCTTCGACAATTAACACGCGGATCATGAGTTTCTCCTTTGGGACGTGTCGTTGGCGTTAAGCGGAATGGATACCGTAAGCGTAAAGGGCGGGGTGGCGTGGACCTCTAGGCTGCCACCCAGATCTTGCGCGACATGCCTCATACCTGGGATACCCGTTCCCTCGCGATACGATACGGGGGCCGGGGACCCGTCGTTAGAAATCGTCATGTGCGCGACGGCGTCAGCATCCGTCCCCTCCTGCCACAAGCGCACATGGACCCGATGCGCCTGCGCATGCTTGGTGGCATTGGTCGAGGCTTCGCGGATAATCTGCAAAAAGGCTGCCGCGACACGCACGTCGCTTGGCAGCTCGCCCTCCACATCGATCTGCACGCTCACCAGGCCAAAGGCATGGACGATATCGCCCAGTTGCTCTGCCGGTTCGGTGTCGCCCCCGCTGCGCAGATCGGCAGCGATTGAGCGCAGCAGCGGGTCGATCTGCTCGAGTGACTCGTCATCCAGGCGCCCCTCCTCCAAATAGCGATGGAGGATGGACAGGCGCTGGCCGATCACATCGTGCACGCGGGAACGCATGCGCAGGTAGGCCGCATTGTCGGCAACCTTTTTGACTTCTTCGATCTGGGCCTGGAGCTCTTGGCCCGCAAGCTCAAGCAGGTGGTTGGCCTGCGCCAGGCGGTCATGCGCATGCGCATACTCTGTCACATCCAGACCGATTATGCGCTCGAACGAACGGCCCGAGACCATAACGCCATCGCACACAAACAGGCGAATCTCGGCGGGAGAAACCTCGACCACCGCACGCGCCTCACCAAAGCGGTCCAGGTTGATCCGCACGCTGTTCTTACCGCCTCCGGGCATTTGCATGCTGAGCTTGCGCAGGTCGTTCCATGTACCGCTCATATCGCCTAGGTCGGTGGGCATATGAAGCTCCACCAGGTTTTTGCGCATGCAGCGGTTCATGAGCAGTGGACGGCCCCTCGAGTCCAGATACAGGATGCCCACGGGAATCACGTTGATGGTTTCGATCGTCGAGAACGCGGTGATATCCTCCTGGCGGTTACGGACGTCCATCAAGAGCGCCGCGACGGAACGGAACAGGAAGAACGCTCCCTCTGCGATAAGGACAACGGCCCACACCGAGCCCATGGCAAAAACCACCGGCGGTGTCACGGCGCCAACAAGCAGCAGCTCGGCCAGCATGACAGGGCGACGATAGTGCACCATAAGGACCACGCCATAGGCAAAGATCGCGGCATTGAGCCACAGCACTCCGCCCATTGCCCTGGCGCAAACGTCAAGCGGTGCCACCAGATACGAGCCAGACGACGCGAATAAGATGAGCGCCGAAATCATCAGGTGAAGCACAAGGCTCGTCTCGTAGGCGCAAATCACCTTACGGTTATAGGACGAGCGGCGCGATGCGATGAGCGGGACGTGGATCATCTGCAGACACGCAGCCAGGGCAAAGATAACATCGAGCGCAACGATTTGGGGAAGGATGAACGAAATCTGCATCGTCACTCACCCGCCCTCGGCATCAAGACGATCATGCGCAGCTGGCCGGGCTCGCCCTCAAGGCGGTATGCCACGTTGCGCCCTTGCAGAGCGCTTTCGAGCTCTTGCGCAGCGGGCGTCTGCGAAAGATCTTCATCATCGTTGGAAAAAAGCGTGGCGCGCAGCTCGACACTGCACCGGTCATGGTCGCCCAAGTGATACATAAGCGCCGGATGGTCGGTGGTGTAGGCAAAAAACGCAAAGTCATACACGCAGTCGTACAGGGCGCTTACCGTACTGGCGTGCATCGGGCGCCGTATGGCGATAATCGAAGCGCAATCGACATCGATGGTGCGCAGGTCGCTTGCGAGCTCATTGGCAATGAGTTGAATGCGGTCGCGATCAAAACCGCTCTCCCCGTGCTGCGCCAACGTGAGCGACCCTTTGCGCTTGCAATAGGCGACGAGCATCTTGGCGCGCTGCAGCATACGGTAACGCTCGTGTGAAGACGCCTCGTCGGTCAACGGTGGCAGCGAGCTCAGCAGGTCGTACATCTCTTCGAACGCGCGGGCAAGCGCCTGGTCCACGTCTTGGACCAGCAAGGTCTCGGCCTCTTGATCTGCCAGATGCGTCTTAAGGTCGTAGTCGGCGGCGAGCAGCTCTTTTTGGCGCTGCAGCTCCATGCGACGATGCGCCAGCTCGCGATTGAGCTCGTTGAGCTCCGAGACGTCCTGGGCAAGCAGGGCCGATCCGCCCAGCAGTGGAAAGGCACGGTACATTACATCGGGATCGGACGCCACGGCAAAGGCATGGGCATGCCCGTGTTCCTGGGCCCGCAGCTCTTCGCACACGCCCGCCGGCATTGGCTTTGACACCGGTGTGGCATAGACTTCCTGCAGGTCGCGCGTTAGAACTTTGAGGTCGAGCGGCAAGGTATCGAAGATGCCAGCAATGTCGTGATATGACGGAATGACACCGCAATCGAGACAGATTTCCATCGCCACCACGCACAGGACGCAATAGACGAGCGAAAAGTTGAGCCTCCATGCCCAGGGCACGCGCAGAGCATACGAGATGGCAAAGAATGCGCCACCCAGCAGTACGAGCGCCGCCGTGCCCGAGAAACGCTGGATGCGAAAGGACGAGGACCGGCCCACCAGGATAAAAAAGGCAACGAAGTTAAAGGCTGTCCATACCAGAACGGTACCGTAGCCCCAACCATATGTGTAATCGTTGCTCCAGGTGTCGCTTGTACGGTCAAAGTGGAAGACCTGCTGGTGAAAATCGTTGGTGAGCACAAATCCGATAAGCAGGATAGCCACAATCCAAAGCGCAGCGCAGTAGCGGCGACCCAGGCGGTGTTGCTCCAGACCCGCAAGGCGCAGACCACACAACTGGTAGAGCAGCGGAATGAGCGTCATGGGCACGTAGTACAGGTACCACAGCACGGTGGCATAGAACGGCGTGAACGACTTATATTTGAGGATGACCTCGATCATCCACAGGGCGCAGATGGTAGCGACGGCAACAAGACGGCGGCGCAACACATAGTCCAAACAGCGCAGATAGACCGATACGCCCCAGATCGAAAATATAATTGCGGCGACAAGCAGCGGGAGAGAGCTCGAGTGGACGAGCGCATCCACGACCTCTTTGGACACCTCGCTATAGGCGGGCACGGCGTTAGAAAGTTTGGGGTCGAAGGCGAACAGCGCCGGCAAGACTGCCAAAACCATGAGGAACAGCGCGGTGATGGCGCCGGCGATAGCAAAGACGCGGTGACGGTACACCCGATGTGTTATGCCAACAAGGAATCGCGGCATGGCGAAGAGCCTGCCGCCCCTAAGATCCGCCACGGGCGCGGATCGGGCGGTCGCGTGGCCGATATGTCGCTCGCGGGTACCCATAGTCCTTTTAGTGTACCGACAGGCGGGCCCAAAAAGCGGGCCACATGTCCCAAAATCCGCCGACGGCGAGGGACGTCGCCAGCGACTAGTCGTTTAAGAGCGTCCCCAATGACTACCAATGACGAGAGTGGATAATCTCCCACTTTGAGCCCACAAACAGGCTAAAAACGGGAGATTATCCACTCTCATTCTGCGGGCACTCATTTAAGTACGTCCCCAATGAGTGCTTTCACTTCTTTTAACAAAACGCCCGGCGGGCATTAACTGCTCGCCGGGCGTTTTGGTTAGGAAACTCTGAAGTTGAGTGTCTCGGCTTCCTTAGGACAGATCCTCACCATTCGTTTCAATGACATGCTTGTACCAGTGAAAGCTCTTCTTTTTGGAACGCTTGAGGGTGCCGTTGCCCGCATCATCGCGGTCGACATAGATAAAGCCGTAGCGCTTGGACATCTCGCCCGTGCCGGCAGACACCAGGTCGATCGGGCCCCAGGTGGTGTAGCCCAGCAGGTCAACGCCGTCCTCGGTCACCGCATCGCGCATCGCGGCGATATGCTGGCGCAGGTAGTCGATACGGTAGTCGTCGTTGATGGAGCCATCCTCCTCGACAACATCCTTGGCGCCCAGGCCGTTCTCGACCACAAACAGCGGCTTCTGATAACGGTCGTACAGGTCGTTGAGGGTGATGCGGAAGCCCAGCGGATCGATGGCCCAGCCCCACTGGCTCTCCTGCAGGTAGGGGTTCTTGGCGCCGGCGAAGGCGTTGCCCTGGGTGCGCTCGACATCGGGGTTATCGGCACCGGCGGAGCAACGGGTGCTGTAATAGCTAAAGCTGATGAAGTCGACGGTGTTGGCGGCCAGGATCTCGCGGTCCTCGTCCGTCATGCCCACATCGATGCCCAGACGCTCGAGCTTCTTGACGGCATAGGCCGGGTAGTAACCGCGGCTCTGAACGTCGACGAAGAAATAGTTGCTCTGGTTGTCAATCTGCGCCTGGCGCACATCGCCCGGACGGCAGCTGTAGGGGTAGTAGCTACCTGCGGCAAGCATGCAACCGATCTTGACCTCAGGGTCGATCTCGTGAGCGATCTTGGTTGCCCAAGCGCTGGCGACGAGCTCGTTGTGGGCGGCCAGGTACTCGACGGCCTCCTTGTTCTCGCCCTCCTCAAAGACCAGACCGGCACCCATAAACGGCAGGTGCAAGATCATATTGATCTCGTTGAAGGTAAGCCAGTACTTTACCAGGCCCTTGTAGCGGGTGAAGATCGTGGTCGCGAGGTTCTTGTAGAAGTCGATGAGCTTGCGGTTGCGCCAGCCGCCGTACTCCTTGATGAGGTGAATCGGGCAGTCGAAGTGCGTGATGGTCACGAGCGGCTCGATGCCGTGCGCCTGACACTCGCGGAACACGTCCTCGTAGAAGGCCAGGCCGGCCTCGTTGGGCTCAGTCTCGTCGCCGTTGGGGAAGATGCGGGTCCAGGCCAGGCTCATGCGGAAGGTCTTAAAGCCCATCTCGGCAAAGAGGGCGATGTCCTCCTTGTAGTGGTGATAGAAATCGATGCCGGTCTGCGCGGGGTAGTAATAGCCGTCCTCGAAGTCGAGCATCTTGCGCTGGCCGGAGACCACCGCATAGCGCTCGGGGCCGTGCGGGGCCACATCCACGTTGGCCAGGCCGCGGCCGTCCACGTCGTAGGCACCCTCGCACTGGTTGGCAGCCGTTGCGCCGCCCCACAGGAAGTCTTTACGGAAAGCCATGCATCAATCCTTTCACACGCTGTTTGTCGTGGCTTCAGTATCCCCGTAAGCAGCGCGCTACTCAACGGCAACGGCGCAGGTCGACACTTCTTTTCGCGCACAGGCGCCCCGCAGCCGCCCCCGTCTGACACTTTCTGATACCGCCGCCCCACACCACCACAAAGGGGACAGGCACCTTTGTGGTGGTTGGGGACGGTTTGTCTCGATCTGCAACAGGTAGGCAGCCAAAACCGGGCTTGGTGTTACAGATCGAGATTTTCGGGCAGCCCCCCGCAGTTTGTCTAAATCTGTAACAGGTAGAGACGATTTAGCCCGCTAGATGTTACAAATCGAGACGGAAGATGCTAGTCACAGGCGATGTCGAGGTTCTTGCCGAAGAGGCCCACGTAGCCGCCTTCGGCTGCCTTGGGGCTGTCGGCGTGGCAGAGGACCCACTTGTCAGCCTTCCAGTAGCAGTAGCTGTCGCCGACCGCGGGCACGTCGGCTGCGGCCTCGGGGCGCGGACCATTGGTGCCGGCGGGCAACGCAACCATTACCTGGAAGCCGCCGTCGTCGACCATGCATGGCGTGTAGTGGAGCGTGGTGTTGAAGACTTCGACGACCGTACCCGCCGGCACGCGGAACGCCTTGACGCACGCGGTGTCGAGCTTGCCGTCCTCGATCTCCCAGCGATGCGCCACGAGCAGGATAAAGTCGCGGGCGCCCAGGTTAAACTCGCTGGCGCGGTGATACTCCAGGCAGTTGAGGCGTGTGTTGTGGCCGTTGCACCAGCCGAGCTGGAAGGGGCGGCCGCCAAACATGAGAAAGCCCAGTTTGTCGGCATCCTTGACGCCTTCGAGCTCCGGCGCACTTGCTACGTACTTGCTGCCCTCGGGAATGGGCGTGGCAGAGAGCGCCTCGAGCACGGGCGACGTGAGCTCGGACGGAACGTCATCCCAAACGTTGCCATAGGATTTGAACTCGGGATCGTTGACAGAATAGATATGCATGTTCACTCCTGTTCGTTTATGTGACAGTACGAACATTCTAGAACAAACATGAGCGATTTTGAACGCTCGTCCCGACCACTCAACAAAAAGGCGCCCCCGCATAAGCGAAGGCGCCCAATGCGCGCGCTTTGGGCGATAAAGCCCTTACGCCTGCTGGTAGTGCAGGTGCTTCTCGTCGATATCGGCCAGGTCACGGTCGAGATAGCGGCGTGCGAGCCAGTTTGCCATGGGGAGGTTCTGGTCCAGATAGTTACCGCACTCCTCGGGAGCGGCACCGGGGACATCGCCCTCAAAGCCGGCGACAAACTCGAACAGCTCACGCACGAGCGGCAGGATCTCCTCGCTCGTCACCTCGCCAAACACGACGAGGTAAAAGCCCGTGCGGCAGCCCATGGGACCAAAGTAGACAATGCGGCTCGACCACTCGGCATGGTTGCGAAGGAACGTCGCGCCCAGGTGCTCAATGGTGTGGCACTCGGCCGTGTTCATGACCGGCTCCTTGTTGGGCGTGGTCAGGCGCAGGTCAAACGTGGTGACGGCGGCGCCGGTCGCCGGATCGCGGTCGATGCGGCTCACGTACACGCCGGGCTCAAGCAGCAGATGGTCAACGGAAAAACTCGCGATACGCTCCATGGCAGATCCTCTCGATAGTCAATTTAGGACGGGGCTCTTTTAGCTGGTTGGAATGGTCGCACCAATCATACCAGTCAAAAAAGCCCCGTCCCAAATGAGCTGCCAAGGACGGGGATCAATGAGTTTTTAATCCCCGTCCCAGAAAAATCCTTGGGCGCCGCGCAGCCGCCTAGGCAGTGTAGGCGATAGTCGCGTCGACAGCATGGCGCCAGCCGGCGATCTTTTTGACTCGCTTGTCGGCGGGCATCGACGGCTCCACGATGCCGCGGGCGCCGTAGACGTCGACGACATCGCGCGTGTACATGTCCAGCGCAATGCCGCAGGCCCAGGCCGCACCCAGGCCGCTCATCTCGTCGTTGCTCGCGATGCGGATGGGCGAGCCAACCAGGTCGCTCTCAAACTGCATCAGGTACGCATCGCGCGTGGGACCGCCGTCAACACGAAGTTCGGCCAGCGCCGCGCCCGAATCCTCGACCATCGCATCAATCACGTCAAAGATCTGATAGGCGATCGACTCGTCGGCGGCCTTCACGAACTCCGCGCGACCCGTGGTGCGCGTCATGCCAAAGACGCAGCCCTCGGCGTCACTCGCCCAGTGCGGCGCGCCCAGACCGGTAAACGCCGGCACAAAGTAGACGCGGCTCGCCGGATTGGCGGCGTAGCACAGGTCGGTAACTTCCTCGGGGTTATTGATGAGCTCCAGATCGTCGCGCAGCCACGTCTTGACGGCGCCGGCGTAGCTCACGTTGCCCTCGAGAACATACTCGGTCACACCGTCCATACGCCATGCGAGCGAGCTCGAAAGCCCATGCGAGCTGGCGACGAACTCGTCGCCGACGTTCATCATGACCGAGCTTCCGGTGCCATAGGTCGCCTTGGCCATGCCGCGGCTATGGCAGCCCTGGGCAAACAAGGCGGCATGGCTGTCGCCGAGCACGCCGTGAATGGGCACGGGCGCCGGCAAAAAGCCGCCCAGGTCCGTTGTACCGAACAGGCCATCGGAATCGGTCACCTGCGGCAGACACGCCGGATTGACACCAAAGGCCTCGCACACCGGCTCGCTCCAGCAGCCACGGCGCAGGTCAAAAAGCTGCGTGCGGCTGGCATTGGACCAGTCGCAGCGGAACTCCGCGCCGCCCGTGAGCGTCCAGACCACCCAGGCATCGATGGTGCCCAGGCACAGCTCGCCCGCCGCCGCGGCCTCGGCAGCCGCGGGAACGTTCGCGAGGATCCAGGCCATCTTGCCCGCCGGATAGTAGGGCGAGAGCACCAGACCCGTCGTGTCACGCACCAGCTCGGCCACGCCTTCGCGCGCAGCAAGCTCGTCGCACAGCTCGCGGGCGCGGGCGCACTGCCACACCACGGCATCGCACAGCGGCTCGCCCGTCCTGCGGCTCCAGGCAACGGTAGTCTCGCGCTGGTTGGAGATGCCGATGCCGGCGACGTCGGCCGGATCGACCCCGGTCTCCTCCACCACGGCGCGCGCCACGGCCAGCACGTTGGCGGCGATCTCGGCTGGATCATGGCTCACCCAGCCGGCCTCGTTGACAATCTGGCGATGCGAGCGGTCGGCGCGATGGATCAGATGGCCGCCCTCGTCCACCAGCAGCGCCTTAGTACCCTGTGTGGACTGATCGATTCCGATGATGTATTTGCTCATGTACTCTCCTGTCTCCCCCGTCGATTCAAAACTAAAACCCGACGGACAAGGAGCGAGTGGCCGACCGGCTCATGAGAGCGCAGCCGGCCTGCTCAAAATTCAACCTAAAAGGATTGGTGCAAACCTGTCCCCGATGCACCAATTACTCTGCGGGAAGGAACTCGACGACCGTCTTGGCGATTCCCTCGCCCGTCAGGCCGTAGTGCGCAAAGACCTCGGGGCTCGTACCGGTGATGACCGGCGCATCGGGCAGGCTCAGGCACTTGACCGGACGCGGGCAGTGCTCACCTACGACCTGCGCGACCATGGAACCCAGGCCACCGAAGGGACCGTGCTCCTCGACGGTCACGACGGCGCGCGTGGCACCGGCGGCCTCGATCACGGCCTCGGCGTCGAGCGGCTTGACGCAGTACATATCGAGCACCGTTGCCGAGATGCCCTGCTCGGCCAGCAGATCGGCGGCGTCCACGGCGTGGCGGACCATCTCACCGGTAGCGACGATCGTCACATCGGTGCCGCGGCGCACCCAGGTGGCGCGATCCATCTGGAACGGGCACTCGTCCTCGGTGTACACGTCCTCCACCGGGTTGCGGCCCACGCGGATGTAGGCCGGCTTGTTGTCGGCGACCAGGGCACGCACGAGCTCGGCGGTCTGGAAGCGATCGCTCGGCAGATACACGCGCATGTTGGGAATCGCGCTCATGGCGGCGATATCCTGCGCGGAGTGATGGCTCATGCCTAAGGCGCCGTAGGACACGCCGCCCGAGATGCCGATGAGCTTGACGTTGGTGTTGGAGTACGAAACGTCGACCTTGCACTGCTCATACGAGCGCGTGGTCACAAAGGACGCCGGCGAGGCGGCCCAGGCCTTCTTGCCGCACGAGGCCATGCCGGCGGCGATGCTCACCAGGTCCTGCTCGGCAATGCCGACCTCAACGGACTGCTGGGGATACTGGTCAAAGAACGGCGTGAGCGATGCAGAGCCGCGGGAGTCGGAGCACAGGACGACGATGTCTTTATCGGTTGCGGCGGCCTCGAGCAGCGTGTCGCAGATAGCCTTGCGGTTGGCGATCTTGTTAGCCATTGATAGCCTCCTTATGGGCAGCGAAATCGGCGATGATCTGGGCATATTCCTCATCGTTGGGCAGGTGATGATGCCAGGCGGCCTTGTCCTCCATAACCGGCGAGCCGTAGCCCTTCACCGTGTTGAGGATGATGACCGTGGGCTTACCCTTGGTCTCGGCGGCCAGCGTCAGCGCGGCGTCGATGGCCTGGACGTCGTTGCCCGGAATGGACAGCACGTTCCAACCGAAGGCGGCCCAGCGCTCCTCCTGCGAATCCTGCTTCATGACGTCCTCGGTGCTGCCGCTGATCTGCAGGCGGTTGCGGTCCACGAGCGCGCACAGGTTATCGAGCTGGTAGTTGCCGCCGCTCATGGCGCCCTCCCAGACCGAGCCCTCGGCAAGCTCGCCGTCGCCCATGATGGTGTAGACGCGGTAGTCGCGGCCATCCATCTTGCCGGCAAGCGCCATCCCGACGGCCACGGGCAGGCCATGACCCAGCGAGCCCGAGTTCATCTCGATGCCCTTGAGCTTGTTGTTGGGGTGGCCGATGTAGGGGCTGCCGAACTTGGAGAAGCGGGCCTTGACGTCATCAAGGTCAAGATAGCCCTCGTGGCAGAGCACCGCGTAGTAGGCCTCCATGGCGTGGCCCTTGGAGAGCACGAAGCGATCGCGGTTGGGATTGTCGACGGTCTCGGGCGAAATGTTGAGGTGGTTGGCGTAGAGGGTCATCAGCGCATCGATGACCGACATGTCGCCGCCGATGTGCCCGCCGGCGCCAGCCATGATGATATCGACGCAATCGCGTCGAAGGTCCCAACGCAGGGACTCAAGCTCTTCGATAGTTGCCATTTCTACTCTCCTCGCAGGTAAGCTTTGACGTCTTCTTCGATGGGGTCGTACAGGTCGGGGACAATGCCGATGTACTTGCACGCCTCGTAGAGCACCGGCACCACGTTGGCGTGAATGGCGACGCAATGGTGGATGTAGGGACCCTCGACGATCTTGGCCTCGAGGCGCTTGAGGTTGTCGACCTCGACCCACAGGTAGGTGCCCATGCCGGCCGGGCCGTCGATGCCGCGGGCGTTGCCCAGCAGCAGCGAGTACTCGCCGTTGTCGCCGTCAAAGCGGGCAAGGGTGAGGTCGCCGTGCTTGGCCTCGGCCGTCAGCGCGCCGGGGTGATCGAAGGCCAGCGGATAGGTGAGCTTGGGCTTGACGGCCGCGCAGCTGCAGGGCCAGGGGCCGCAGTGCTGCAGCAGCTCGCCGTTCTCGTTATCGGGATGACGCACGGTCCAGTCGGCGAACATGCCGCGGTGACGGCCCAGGTCGGCGGCCTCGACCATCAGCGCGGTGATAGCGCCATGGATGTCGGTCTCGCAGACGATGGGGATGCCCATCTCGTTGAGGATTGCGTTGGCGGCGCAGGGCATAATGCCCAACTCGTCCTGCAGGGCGTTCCAGCACTGGATGGCGCCGGCGTTGCAGCCGTACTTCTCGACCAGGCGCTTCATGGCAATGGCGAGTCCTGCGACCGCAGGAACCTTGTCCTCGGGGATGCAGATCTCAAAGCTGTCACCAATGTGGGCGAGCATGGTTGCCATGGCCTGCTCGTCAGCCTGGGCGTCGCGCACGGCCTGGACAAGCTCGGTCATGGGGATGGGCGAAAGCTGGATGTTGAACTTCTCGAGCAGCTCGCCCTCGTTGCACATGGTCGACCAGAAATCGAACGGACGGGTGGCCATCTGCAGGATGCGGGTGTGCTTGAAGGTCTTGACCACGTTGCACACGGCCAAAAAGTCCCAGACGCCGCGCTCGAACTCGGGATCGGTCAGACGGCAGTTGGTCATGTAGGTGAAGGGAACCTGGAAGCGGCGCAGGACCTTGCCGGTGGCGAACAGACCGCACTGGCTATCACGCAGACGGGTGCCGTCGGGCTCGGGGCGCTCGTCGCGCGGCCCCCACAGCAGCACGGGCAAACCGAGCTCGCGGGCAAGGCGGGCGCAGACATACTCGGTACCAAAGTTGGCGTGGCAGAGCATGATGCCGTCGACGCCCTCGGCGCGGAACTTCTCGACGATAGGCGCGATATGGCTGTCGTCGAACAGCAGGCCCTCGTCGTTGATGTCGTCGATATCCACAATCTCGACGCCGATCTCGCGCAGGCGATCAGCCGTCAGACCGCGATACTTGATCGCGTCCGGCGCGCTAAAGATACTGCGGCGCGTGGGCACAAAGCCGAGCTTGATCTTGTCCATGTACGTCCTCCCCTAGTCACATGTTCAGTAAACAGACGCATGTTTCGTTTTGTTATGTTTACTAAATGTTTTACTCTTTTGTTTAAAAGTTTAGCGCGAAAGTCTCGTAAACGGTAGAGAAATCAGCCTAAACGGTATGTAAACAATCTGAACATACAAGGGCAACAAAAAGAGGGCCCCGAAGGACCCTCTTTTGAATAGCGCTATGTTTACTGCCCTAGCGAGCTTTGGCACGCTGCAGGCGATGCCGTCTCCGCCTAGATTTCGCGCACGCTCTGGCGCTCGACAAAATAGGTCGACACAGCCGTTTTGCAGGTGTAGCTCTTGGGATTGCGGATGTTGCCCACCAGGCGGCGCACCGCGATCTCACCCACCTCGTGCTTGGGAACATGCACCGTGGTGAGCGGCGGGTTGGAAAAAGCGCCCAGAGATAGGTCGTCAAAGCCGATGATCGAGACATCCTCGGGCACGCGAATGCCGTGCTCGTTGAACGCGCGCATGGCACCCACGGCGAGCACGTCGTTCTCGGCAAAGAAAGCCGTCGGCAGGTCGTCGTGCGAGGCATTGTCGAGCCACGCGCCCATGTCGCGATAAGCGCCCTCGAGCGTGGTGCCCAGCGTGACGCGCCATGCCGGATTGGCCTCGAGGTCCGCATCCTCAAGCGCTTGGCGATAGCCGCGCTCGCGGTCCTTAAAGTTGCGGATACGAAGGTCGCCCGCCAGATAGCCGATTTGCTTGTGACCTTTCTCGATAAGGTAGTCCACGGCACGCAGCACCGAATCGGTATTGGCAATGACCACGGCATCGAAGTACTGGCGGTCGCTCCAGCCATCGAGCACGATCAGGTGGGCGGCGGCGTTAGCGAACAGGGCGTAGTCCTCCTCGCCCAACTCGGTGCCCATCAGCACGATGGCGGCAGACGGGTCGGCGATCAGGCCCTCGACCTGCGGACGCACGGCGTCTAGGTCGCTAAAGTCGAGCGAGACAAAGCTCGTGCTCATGCCGTGGCGACGCGCCTGGCGCTCCACGCCCTCGATGACCGCGGGGTGGAAGGTGCTCTCGTCCAGGATGGCGCCCGTCTTGCGCGCGAGCACAAACTGGATGCTCTCGAGCTGCGTCGACTGCTGATAGCCGAGCGACTGCGCGCACTCCAGGATGACTTTGGCGGTCTCCTCGCTCACGCTGCGCTTGCGGTTGAGCGCGTTGGACACGGTCGCAGGCGAAAAACCGGTGATGCGGCTGATCTCGCGAACACTTGCTTTGGCCATTGTTCCCCCTAGTAACGGTCGCGGTCGAGCATCGTGGCCTGACCGCCCCGTGACTCGACAACTAAACGACCGCAAATTCAATCTAAACAGAATAGTAAATGTTTAATAGCTAGTTTAGCCTGTTGTCAAGCGAAGCGACGCGACTATTCCCCCAACGGGCGTATTTACTCGGTAGCTAATCTGGAACGGGGCACAGAAACCGTTTAGCCAAGGATGCGAGCCATGCGTGCCTTAAACTCCGCGAGGAAACGTGGGGCGTCCACGGTGAGCGCCACGAGCGCGCTCTTATCTGGATCGGACAGACGGTGCTCGTCGCAGATGGTGCGGCCGCGATACTCGCCCAGCAGGTCGACACGCAGGTTACAGCCGAGCGCACCTACGAGCGTGGGATCAATCGCCACGGCAACCGCCAGCGGATCGTGCAGCGCGCAGCCGCCCAGGTAGGGCGCGTTCATTTCGTACGAACCGATATAGTGCTCGACCATGCTCGCAAACGCGCAGCCAGCCATAGTGCCCGAGCCCGTCCAGCCGGCAACGTCGCGGCGCGTGAGCACCACGCGGTGCGTCACATCCAAGCCCACCATGGTGAGCTTGCGGCCCGAGCGCAACACGGCGTCGGCAGCCTCGGGGTCGCCCGCCATGTTGGCCTCGGCGCCCGCGCTCACGTTGCCGGGCACGGTAAGCGCACCGCCCATCACGACCACGCGGCCGATGGACATCATCGCCGCCGCATCGCGCTCCAGGGCAAGCGCCAGATTGGTGAGCGGGCCGGTCGCAACGTAGGCCAGATCGGGACCATAGGTACGCGCGGCATCAATCAGGTAATCGACCGCCGCATTGCCATCGGCCGACGTCGCGCCCACCGGCTCGTACGGCGAGGCGGGCACGCTTGCGCCGCCAATGCCGTTCTTGCCGTGGATAAGCGTGGTGGACGCCGGCGGCGTGTAGGGTTCGGTCGCTTTCACGGGACGATCGGCGCCCAGGTACACCGGCACCTCGGGACGACCCAACAGGTCGAGCACCGCCAAGCAGTTGTGCGCCGACTGCTCGACGCGCACGTTGCCAAAGCACGTGGTGATGCCGACGAGCTCCACCTCGGGGCTCGCGATGGCATAGGCGAGCGCCATCGCATCATCCACACCCATATCCAGATCAAGGATCAGCTTCTTGGTTGCCATTGTTCTACTCCGCTTCTCCGTCTACATCCAAACCGTCTAAACCAAACTTGTGCTCGACTTCCGCACGCGTGGGAATTGATTGCTGAGCGCCCAGGCGCGATACCGTCACCGCCGAGGCGCGAGCACCCGCGGCCATGCACTCAAAGAGCGGCAGACCCTCCAGACGAGCTGCAGCAAGCGCACCAATAAACGTATCGCCCGCGGCCGTCGTATCGACCACCGCGCTCGAAAGCGCCGGCATGCGCAGCGGCTCACCGCCATCGCCGAGCGTAACCGAGCCGGCGCCGCCCAGCGTGATGACCGCGGCGCCGGCGCCCTTGTCGAGCAGCGCATTGAGCGCGGCGACGCAACTCGCATCATCTGTGGGCAGAATGCCCGTCAGCATCTGGCACTCGGTCTCGTTGGGGCAGACCAAGTCGACCGCAGGCCACGCTCCTGCCGGCAAATCGCAGGCGGGCGCAGGGTTAAAGACCGTATAGAACCCCAGCTCGTGAGCGCAAGCAAGCGCCTCGGCCGTCGCTGCAAGGTCACATTCGCCCTGGGCGATAAAGACGCTTCCGGCAGCCGGGGCAAACTCGCTGGCATCGCCGTCGAGCTCGTCGGCCACCAAGCGCCTCAGTGCGCGGGCAACGTCCTCGCCCGCAAGCGCATGGTTGGCGCCCGGCGACAGCACGATGCGGTTGTCGCTCTCGCAGCGAATGATAGTCGCGGTACCGGTCTCCACGTCATCGCGACGCGCCACAAACTCAACGCCCACGCCGGCATCCTGGAGCCCTGCCACAAGCGCATCGCCAAAGGTATCGCGCCCAACAGCGCCAATCATGCACGTGCGCGCACCCATGCGCGCAGCAGCGACGGCCTGGTTAGCGCCCTTGCCACCGGCGTTGGTGATAAAACCGCTGCCACCGACTGTCTCGCCCGCACGCGGCATGCGCTCGCACGCCACCGAAAGGTCCATGTTCATGCTGCCGAACACCGCAACGATGCTGTGATCCGCCATGGAAACCTCCTCGTCTTCAGGCTTTGCGCCCACCGTCGACCAACGATTGTGCACTCTCGCACCCCCTATAACTTTAGTCCACTTTGATGTGGACGCGCGCTTGAGCTTACGCCAGCAGCAAGCATTCACAGGGGCAGGCAGCTACAATGAATACGTGCTGATTATTCTCGTCATTGGATGATGTTTTATGGAACAATTCTCGCAATCGGGCTCGCGCGGTCGACGCCGCACGGGCAACGAGCCGGCGCCGCACGAACGCGTGAAGGGCGAACGCCGTGCCAACGAGCCGCGACGCACCGCGAGCCCCCATCGCGCTTCTGCCAACAACGCGGGCCGCGCCAACACACCCGCCGCGGAGCAGACGCCTGCTCGCCCCAAGTCCCGCTACATCCCTGCCCTTGACGGCCTGCGCACGCTTGCCGTCGTCGCGGTGGTGCTCTATCACCTCAACCTCACGTGGGCTCAGGGCGGCCTGCTTGGCGTCACGATCTTCTTTGTGCTTTCGGGCTATCTGATCACGCGCTTGCTGCTCAACGAAGTCGCTAAGACCGGTCGCATCGACCTTAAGAGCTTCTGGATTCGCCGCATCCGTCGCCTGGTCCCCGCCGTGGTAACGGTAGTGTTCGTGACCTGCGCGCTGTGCACCATCTTTAACCACGTGATGCTCACCAAGATGCGTCCCGACATTCTGCCGTCGCTGCTGTTCTTTAACAACTGGTGGCAGATTATGCAGGACGTCTCGTACTTCAACGCCCTGGGCGACCCCTCGCCGCTTACGCACTTTTGGTCGCTCGCCATCGAGGAACAGTTCTACCTGGTTTGGCCACCGCTGCTGCTCGCTATGGTATCCATGCACATGAGCAAGCCCAACACGCGCCGCATGGTTCTGGGCCTGGCTGCTGTCTCCGCCATCGCCATGATGGTGCTCTATAACCCTGCCGCCGACCCCAGCCGCGTGTACTACGGCACCGACACCCGCGTCTTCTCGCTGCTGCTGGGCGCCTGGATGGCCTTTATCCCCGATCGCGACCTGGCGCCGGTGTGTCTCGCTCATCGTTTGGGGCTCAATCGCCTGGCTGGCGCCGCCAAGCACGGCAAGAACGCCGAGGGCAAGCCTGGCGAGAAGGCCGACAACGCAGCCGAGACCGTCCCGGCACAGCCGAGCGCCCTCGTGCGCTTTTGGTCCTCGCCCGCATCCATCGATGTGTTGGGCGTCGTGGGTCTGGTTGGCCTTGCCGCCATGGTCGCGCTCACCAACGGCTACACCGCGTTCCAGTATCGCGGCGGCACGCTGCTATGCTCCATCCTCACGCTCATGGTCATCGCGGCCTGCGTGCAGCCCCAGGGAATGGTTGCCCGCGCACTGTCCGCCGAGCCGCTCGTGTGGGTTGGCAAGCGCTCGTACAGCATCTACCTGTGGCACTATCCGCTACTGTTGCTCATGAACCCGGTCGCCAACATCAACGATACGCCGTGGTGGCAGTACATTTTGCAGGTGTTGTTGGTGGTCGCCGCAGCCGAATGTTCATATCGCTTTATCGAGACGCCGTTTAGAAAGGGCGCCTTTGGGCGCACCGTATCCGAGTTTCGCGACGGCGCCACCACGCCCGCCAACTGGGTACGCGCGCACGTCCCTGTCTGCGCAGCCTGCGCTGTCGTGTTGGTCGTTGCACTGGGCGGCCTGATCTTTGTGCCGGAGACCTCCGCACTGAGCGGTGAGGGCGCCGAAGTCCTCAACAAGGAAGCCAAAAACACCGCGCCCACCGACCAGCAGGCGGCCGACGACACCGACAAGGACAACGACGGCTTCCCCGACGGATCCTACGACCTGCTGATGATCGGTGACTCCGTGTCGCTGCGCGCCGTCGATTCCTTCGACGGCGTGTTCCCCCACAGTCACATCGATGCCGAAAAGGGCCGCCAGTTCGATGCGGGCCGCGCGGCATTTGAGGGCTATCTCCAACAGAACCTTGCCGGCAAGATCGTGGTCTTTGCACTGGGCACCAACGGCTTGGTAACCGACGACCAGATCGACGCCATCATGGCCGATGCGGGAGATAAGCGTATTGTGGTGTTTGTGAACACGCGCAGCCCGCAGCCGTGGGTTGGCTCTACCAACCAGGCCATCGCCAACGCCGCTACGCGCTACAAGAACGTGCGCGTTATCGACTGGTACGGATACAGCGCCAACCGCAACGACCTGTTCGATGGCGATGGCACGCATCTATCGACCACTGGCGTAACTGAGTACCTCAACTTGATCCACGATGCAGTCAAGAAGGACCTGCCCGTGCATCCCGAGGATCACGTCAACGATCCGCAACCGGCAGCCGTCAAGTCTGCCACCGACGCACTCGTCAATGCGCTCGCTCTCAAGCCGCACAAACTGGGCACCGACAAGTAGCCTGCAGCAAACAACCCAAAATCACTCTTTTCGAGCCGGCTCCAAGAGGTCGTGGACAAAAAGGGGCAAATATGAGTACTGTTACCATTTTAGTAGCAGGCAAAACCACCCAAAATGGCGCCCAAGCGGTAGCGCGCGACCCTTCCAGTTGACCAGAATGGCCGGCTTAAGACTTGGAGCTTCGCTTTTAATGAACAGATTTTTAGATATGTTCATTATTTTCTTGGTCGTAAATACTATCATCCAGGCAACAGTACTCATATTTGGCATTTTTTGTCCACACGCATATTACTAACCCCCTATAACAGGCAAAATACAGTCCGCAACCCATGGCAGCGGCCTGTTTGGAGTCCAAAGGAGGCGCTAAGCGCTGTAACCCATCGCCTGCAGAACAAACATAACGACCGTGAGCACCGTAATCACACCGATAGTCGCCCAAGTGAGCACATTCCACACGCGGCCGTTGCGGTTAGTGCCCATAATGTGACGGTCAGCGGCAATAACCACCTGGAACACCAGAACCACGGGCAGCAGCACGCCATTGATGACCTGCGAGGTCATCATAATCTGGAACAGATCGACGCCGGGCATAAGCACCAGCACGGCAGAGATGCCGATGATGGCCGTAATGATGCCGCGATAGACCGGGGCCTCGTCCCAGCTGCGATCGGCACCGCGCTCCCAGCCAAATGCCTCGCAGATAGCGCTCGACGTAACGCCCGGCAGCACGCAGGCAGCCAAGAAACTCGCCGCGACCAGGCCCGAGGCAAACAGTACCGTAGACCACTGACCCGCAATAGGCTCCAGCGCGCGGGCAGCATCGGCAGCATCGCTAATCTGAATACCCGCCGGGAACAGCACCGTACCGGTCGTAATGATAATAAAGCCGGCAATGACATCAGCGGCAAGCGAGCCGCTCACGGTATCGATGCGCTGCAGCACGATATCGTCCTCGCCCGCGTTCTTATCGACCACGTTGTTCTGCGCCAAGAAAATCATCCACGGCGCGATGGTGGTACCGATCGTTGCGACCACGAGCGACACGTAGCTGGGATCATTTTGAATGTTAGGCACGACCAGGTCGACCGCGACCTCACCCCAGTTGGGGCCAGCCATAAACGCGGCGACGATATAGGTCACGAACACGCAGCTCACCAGCAGTAGAATCTTCTCGATGCGCTGGAAACTACCCGACATGGTAAGCATCCATACCAGCAGCGCCACCAACGGCACCGAGATGCTCGCCGGCACGCCAAAGAGAGCAAGACCGCTGGCGATGCCCGCAAACTCCGAAATGGTCACAGCCGTGTTGGCGATCAACAGCGCCGCCATAGCAAGTACACTCTTGCGCACGCCAAAGCGCTCGCGAATGAGCGATGCCAGGCCCTTACCCGTGACGCAGCCGCAGCGCGCCGCGGTCTCCTGCGTCACGATGAGCAGCACAGTCATGACGGGAAGCATCCAGAGCATCTTATAGCCATAGCTGGCGCCCGCGCTGGAATACGTTGCAATGCCGCCGGCGTCATTGCCCGAAAGCGCCGCCAGCAGACCGGGACCCATAGCGCCAAAGATGGCCGCGATGGTCAACTTTTGCTTGGTGCCCGACTTTTGCTTGGTATCTTGCACGCGACCACCTAACCCATGACCGACATGGTGAGCAGCACCGCAGCGACGCAGTACGCTACGCACGAGATCATGACGGCAATAACGTTCATGGCGGTGCCCGACGTGTTGAGGTCATGCTCGTCACGCCAGAACAGCACCATCAGGTAAATCACGGCGCTCATGTTGCCAATCAGACAGACGATGGCCGCGATGTTAAAGCACCCGGTAAAGAGTTGCTCCTCAAACATGGACGCATCGGGGAACGCAGCGGTGCGCACCAGCTGGGCGCACAGGTAGGTCACGAGTGACAGAATCAGGCCCATGCCCGTGCTCTGGAAGAAGAACCCCAGATACGGCTTGGGCTCATCGTCGTGACCGTCATACTCCAGGAAGTAGTTCTTGACGAACGACACCATGCGCGAGGCCGCCAGCAGCACGAGCGGCATGGCGCACATGGGGAACACCACCAGATGCGCGGAGCCGAGCGCCGTTCCCAGCACGGTCGCCATGATGCACGACGCGATGCCCCATACAACAACCCAGTACTGGCGATGCACGAACCAGCTGAGCACGTTCGTCGAGTCGTCCGACGCGCTATCGCCCGAGCCGACACCGGCGATCTGCAGGTCCTCCTGATGCTCCTCGGCAATAACGTCCATGGCGTCGTCGAAGGTTACGATACCCAGGATATGACGGTTCTCGTCGCAGACAGGGATGGCAACCAGGTCGTACTTGGTCATCTCGTCCGTTACGTCTTCCTGGTCCTCGTCGGGCGACACATAGACCAGGTCGCGATAGGCCAGCTGACCCAGCGTGGCGTCGCGGTCGGCTACGATCAGCGTTCGCAGCGAAAGCACACCGGTCAGCATGCCGCTCGGATCCTCGGTATAGACGTAGTAGACGCTCTCGAAGTCCTCGTCGAGCTCGCGAATCGCCTCGATGGCGTCACCGACCGTTGCCGTGGCAGGCAGGGAGACAAACTCCGAGGTCATGATGCGGCCGGCGGTGTTGTCCTCATACCCCAGCAGGTTACGAATCGCCTTCTCCTCCTTGACGCCCATCAGGCGCAGGAGCTTCTCGGCCTTCTCGTAATCAAGCTCGTCGATCAGGTCGGCAGCGTCGTCCGGGTCCATCATGGCCAGCATCGACGATGCGTCCGTGTCGGACAGGCCCTCGAGCATCTCGGTCATAAGCTCGTCGTCATCGAACTCCGAGATAGCTTCGGCTGCCTGGGCGGTATCGAGCTGCGCAAACACCTGCGCACGCAGACGCGGGTCGAGCTGCTCGATAATGTCGGCGATGTCGGCAGGGTGCAGCTCGCCGAGCGTCTTGTGCGACACCGAGAGTTGAATGTTCTTGGTCGAGCGGTCGAGCAGGTCCATGTAGGACCAAGCGATGATGTCCTCACTGAGCGGCTTGCCCAGGTGCTTCATAAAGCCTTCGACGATATGCTCGAGCGCGGGGCTGATGGCGCGTAGCAGACCGCGAGCACCGACCTCGGCGCCCAGCAGGCGCAGCTGGTTTTCGCCCGACATGGAAAACTTGATGTCGTTGACGCGCACGACCTTCATGCCCTGCGTGTCGACAATCTGCTTGTTGAGCACGTCGCGGGCAAGCAGGAGTTCGGTCGGCTGCAGGTACGAAAAACGGATTTCGGTGGCCGACGTCTTAAGGTGTACACCCGTCTCGTCGATACGGTCGACCCATTTGCGCCAGCTGATCATAAACGGCGTCTTGCCGGGACCGCGGAACGCGAGCGACGTCACGTGCGGAAAAACTTCGCCGGTAGCAATACCAAAATCGTTGACCACGCCGAGCTTTTCGCCGTCGACGTCCAAGACCGGCAATTTGAGCATCTCACTCAGATAATTCAATGGTGCTCCCCATCATTATTCCCCCGGACGCGGCCGCGCGCGCGGCGTCCGGGGGCTTCTGGATATGTATACGCATGCGCGGGCGGCACGCCGCTCGACGCTTACACCCCGTGCATGCGCAAAAAGCACCTGCATGGGGTCATCGACTGTATGGTCGAGGTTTGGATTTCACCTGTAACCTTTCTCTTGACCCTCATTAACCGCAGTAACTATAGCATCAGCATCGCCCTGCGGCATCGAATTTATGCGCTGCACATTGCAGGCATACCAAACGCTGACGCATCCGTGACATAGCCATTGGGGACGTTCTTAAACGACTACCCAATGACTACTCTGTGGTGTCATCGTCCTCGGCAAGTTGGGGGAACACGGCGTCCTTGGGCATGGTGACCTTCGTCAGCGAGGTGAGCTTTTTGCTCAGCGACGTGTCCGTCTTAACCAGGTCGCTGAGCGTCACGATCTTGTAGCCGTCGGCAATGAGGCCGTCGATAATCTGCGGCAGCGCCTCGAGCGTCTGCTCGGCGCATTCGTCTCTATCGGTGAACAGCACGATATTGCCCGGCGTCACCGAATCGAGCACCGTTGAGACCTGCTCGTCGGCACCGTTGAGCAGCCAGTCGCCCGAGTCGATATTCCACGAGACCACGGCGGAGACCAGGTCCATCGCATCAATCCAGTTTTGCTCGTCAAAGGCAGCGTAGGGAGCACGCAGCAGCATCGTCTTCACGCCGGTCGCCGACTTAATCGCATCGGTGCCTTTCGTGATCTGCTCGCGTACCGCCTCACGGTCCTGACCCTTGAGCGAATCGTCGCTGTAGCCGTTGGATCCGATTTCGCACCCGGCATCGACAATCGCCTTGGCCGTAGCAGGCGAGGCCTCGGCCGCATCGCCCGACAGGAAGAACGTCGCGGTGACGCCCTTTTCCTTGAGTACCTGCAAAATCTGCTTGGTCGCGCCGCTCGGACCCTCGTCAAACGTCAGCGCCACGTACTTTTTGTTGCCCTTGGGCGCCACGCTGGCGCACGCAACGACGCAATCGGTGGCGGGCACAACCTCGCCGCGGTCCTGCGTCTTGCCCGACTGCTCACCAACCCACACCTCGGAGCGGCCCTGGACACCCCACGTCTGCACATACTCTATGGCGCCCGTGCCCTCGACCTTGAGCTTGGGCTCGATAACCGTAGCCTGAATCTCGTGCTTCTCGTAGGTGTTACGGCCATCCTTGACCGTCACCTTCTCGCCGCCCTCAAGTTCGCGGCTATCCCATTTGCCCTGCTTCACGCGCTTGCCGTCGACCTTCACCGACAGCTTTTCGCCCCCATGGCGCTTGAGCACGCTGTCATCGACGGCCAGTAGGTCGCCTGCGTCGTAGGTGTCAGTCAACTCCTGGTCGTCTATGAGATTCTGCAGCGTAGAGCCCACGCGCACCGCGGTCTTCTGGCCGTTGAGTTCCACGTCCACGCTGCGGTTGACGTAGCCCACGACGGCAGCGATAAACAGCACGAGTGCGCAACCCACGGCGATGAGCGCATAGGGCAGGCGAGACGAACGACGGGGCGTACGGCTGTTGCCGATGCGCGCGCTGCGATCGCTAAAGCCGCGGCTATGGTTGAGGTACATCGCGCCGGGCTTACGGTGACGCTTGCGCTGACCGCTGGGCAGCTGCCCCAGATCGCGGCGCGCCGTCGGACGCGTACCCGAACGCCCGTTTAAGTTGGATCCGTTTTGGCGCATATGCCCTCCCCCATAAACACAGCAAGCCGGAGCAACAGGTCTCCGGCTTGCCTCCCATCATTTGGTACGTCGCTATTTTGTAGCTTTTGACGAGCCTCCGCTCGCCTTTTGGTATTCGTCCTTAAAGGCCTTGAACATGCCGCGCGTCTTGCCGAGCTGCTTGCCCAGTGCGCGGCTGCCCTTGTCCACGGCAACCGATCCCTTATCGTCGAGTACCTTGGCGCCCTTTTTGACCTTATCGCCCACCACGACGCTGGCCTCGGCGGCCTTGGCAGCCGCACCGCCCGAATACCCGAGCGACTTGACCTCGTCCGAGACGACCATCGCGCCGTTCTCGTAGCCGCGCAGCATCGTCGGTGGCACCTGCGTGTCGCCCACCAGCACGCTCGAAGCGGCACCGGCGGTCACATAGAATGCCTGCACGACACCCGAGCGTGGCTTGAACTCAACGTCCGAGCAGTAGCCCACGACATCGCCCGATTCCGTGCGCACGTCCATGCCAACCCAGATGATGCAATCGTCCAGGTTGATGTCGAGGCGCTTGGCGGCGGCAGCATCGTACGTGTCCTTGACGTCATCGACCGCAATGGCACCCTCGTAGACACCAATGGCGTCGAGCGCTACGAATCGGTCGGGGCGCTCGATCATGCCCGCGATATCGGACTGGCGGACCATAAAGCCGACCACGCGCGTACCGCCCGGGGTAAAGACCGGAAAGTGAATCTTTCCGAGCTTTTTAGGGCTGCGCGGCGTGCCGTCCTTTTTGGTGCGCTTGTCCTCGGTAGGCTTGCGATAAATCTTGGCGCCGACAAAATCCCCGGCGCGCATTATGCCTCGGTCGAGGGCTCCGCAGCCTCGGTATCAGCCTCGACGGCGTTCTCGACCACGACGTCGGCGGCAGGCGTCACGTTGCCACCCGAAATGGCGTCGTTGAGCTGCTCACGCAGCTGGTCCATGCGCTCGCGGGCCAGGTCGACCTTGGCGCGCAGGTCGTCGGTCTTGGCGTCGACCATCGGGCCAAAGTCATTCACCGCAGCACGGGCCTCCTCGGCGCTGTGCTCGTAGGTGTCGCGCATATTGTCCCAGGCGTCGTTGGCGATATCGGCAGCCATGGCGCGGGTCTCGGCGCCCGAGCGCGGAGCCAGAGCAACACCGATAATAGCGCCGGCAGCAGCACCAAAAAGTGCGCCGGAGACAAAGCTGAAAGTCTTACCCATGATCATTCCTCTCCTGCGGGCACGTCGGTGCCCACCGTTTGAATGCTGTCCATTATACCCGCAGCGCATCACTTGCCGCTCCGCTCATCTGCGTACGGCAAAGGTGCAGGTACGTGATGGTGATAAACGCGTAGGCCTACTCCTGAGGCATAGCCGGCATGGCCACCGTGGCACCCGGGTCCTCGCCGGCGCCGTCCACGAGCGGCAGGCCGCCCTCATGCGCAGGTCCTGCCGGAACCGTCGCCGCACCGCCAAAGACGGCAGCGGAGGCCTCGTGGCTCTCGGCAACCGCGCCCTCGGTATCAATCGCCACCTGGGGCTCGTCGTCAAAGTTGGGGACGCCCTGGGGCTCGGTGGGAACGGGCTCGGCGGTCGCATCGGCAACGGGCTCGGCGTCGACCGGCACATCGCCCTCGTCAGCGCCCTCGTCCTCGGCAGCATCTTCGCCGTTCGCAGCGGCGACGGCCTCGTGAGGATCCTTGCCCTCGGCCTCGGCGCGCATGCCCAGCACCAGGTTGCGCAGGCCCGCGACCGTACCGTCCACATCGGGAGCCGGCTGGTCGGCGTGCAGGTACGCCCAATCCATCATAAAGGTCGCCGACGACAGCGCACCAATGGCCAACGCGTCATCGGGACACGAAAGCTCAACCTCAAAGACGCGCTCGTCGTGCTCGCTCACGCGCGTGCGACCGCACGAGATGCTGCCGGCAAGACCGGTCTCGTTCATGAGCTCGACCGTCACGTGCTCTAGCAGGTGGCAAAGCTCAGTCTGGCCCATGCAGTCCTGAAATTCGCGACCGGAATCGCCCAGGCACAGGTGCTTGGCAATCGCAGGCACCAGGTAGTACACGCGCGCCGTGGCCTCGATGTCCTCCGAGGTCATGAGCGGCATGCCGGGGTTCACCAGCACATGCGCGCAGATCTTGTCCTCGCTGACGGTGACCTTAAGGATGTTGAACAGGCCTGCCATAACTCTCCCCTACTCGTCCTTGCCCTACTCGTCGCCATCGTGCGGATCCGCAGAGCCCGCACCCGACGCCGCCGGCTTCTCTGCCGAGGACTCGGAATCCTTCTTATCGGTTTCGGCCGGAGCAATCACGCGAATGAGCGAGATGCGCTGGCCACGCATCGACTGCACCTTGAACTTGTACCCCGCGACCTCAAACACCTCTCCGATGTCGGGCACCGAGTCACAAAGCTCCAAGATCCAGCCGGCGATGGTCTCATAATCATCGCTTTCCTCGAGCGGCCAACCAAGCTCAATCGCGTCATCGCACGAAAAACGCCCATCAACGAGCCACTCGCGGCGCGAAAGGCGCGTGAGATACTTGTTGTCGGGGTCGAACTCGTCCTCGATCTCGCCGACGATCTCCTCGACGATGTCCTCGATGGTGATGATGCCGGCCGTACCGCCGTACTCGTCCACGACCACCACGATCTGGTCGTGAGAGGTCTGCATCTCGGACAGCAGCGGCAGGATGTCCTTGGTGTCGGGCACAAAGGTGGCGTCGCGCAAAAAACCGGCGATGGGCTGGTCGCCCTTGCCGTCAAGCGCAGGCTGAATCAGGTCCTTGATGTGCGCAATGCCGGCGACGTTGTCGGGATCCTCGTGATAGACGGGGATGCGGCTAAAGCCGGTCTGGCGCATGGTGGACAGCACGTCGGCGACCGTCTCATCGTCCTCGCACATGGTGGTGTCCACGCGCGGCACCATGACCTCGCGGGCAACGGTGTCGCCCAGGTCAAAGATCTCGTGGATCATGCGCTTTTCCTCGTCGAGCAGGTCGTCCTGCTCCGAGACCATGTACTTGATCTCTTCCTCCGAGACGTTCTGGCGGTCGTCGGCGCTCTTGATGCGCAGGATGCGGGCCAGGCCATCGGAGCAAGCGCCGGTCAGCCACACGAGCGGACGGGCGATCTTCTGGAACACGGAAAGCGGGCCCACGACCTGCTTGGACACGCCCTCGGCATTGGCCAGGCCGATGCGCTTGGGGACGAGCTCGCCGATCACGATGGATACGAAGGCGACCGCGACGGTAATGATAACCGGCGCCAGGCCGCGCGCGATGGCGGAGAGCGGCGCGATGCCAAAGCTCATGAGCCACGTGGCGAGCGGGTCGGACAGACTCGTCGAGGCAACAGCGGACGAGGCAAAGCCCACGAGCGTGATGGCGACCTGGATGGTAGCGAGCAGCTGGTCGGAATCGGCGGCCAGCTTAATGGCGCGCTCGGCGCGTTTGTCGCCTTCCTCGGCCTCGTGCTCCAGCACAGCGCGCTTTGCCGTGGTGAGCGCCATCTCGGACATAGAGAAGTAACCGTTGATGAGGGTCAAAACGAGGGTAGTGATAAGGGAGATGGTTATGTCCATCGGGAGTTTCTCGAACCTCCAAGATTCGGGACGTTAGGGTAAAACGTTGGTGGCGGATACGGCAATTGCACCGGCGCCCAAACAAGGATGCGGGCGCGCAGGCGTGGTCGCTAGATTACGAAGAGGATCACCGCCATGAACTGGAAGATACTGCCGGCGAGCACCCACAAGTGAAACACACTGTGCAGGTAGCGCACGTTTTTGGCGATATAGAACGGCACGCCCGCGGTGTAGCACACGCCGCCGACGGCGAGCAGGGCAAGTGCCACGGGGTTGAGCAGCGCCACAAGTTCGGGCAGCTTAAAGACGACGAGCCAGCCCATCAGCAGATAGACCAGGCCGCATACCCAATGCGGTTGACGCTCGCGCAGAAAGCACTCGAGGGCGATGCCGATAATGGCGATGGCCCACACGGCAAAGAACAGCGCGGGGCCGCCGTCGTTTGCGAGCGTGATGAGGCAAAACGGCGTATAGCTGCCGGCTATGAGCAGGTAGATGCAGCTGTGGTCGATGATGCGAAACACGCGCTTGGCGCGCGCGGGCTGAATCGCGTGGTAGAGCGTAGAGGCTAGGTATTCGAGGATAATGCTGACGCCATAGACAATTGCCGCGGCCATGTGGGCCGGGCCGCCGCCGCGCAGGGCAGCGAATACGATCAGGAGCACCAGACCCGCAATGCCCAGCAGGCAGCCGACACCATGGGTGACGGAGTTCATGATCTCCTCGCCCACCGTGTAGTGCGGAATGGCCGCGGTCTTGGGCCGCGGCTTGGAACTGTCGCTCGAATCGGACATGCCGGTTACATCCTCCAACATAAAAGAGTTCTCAACACTATATCAAAGCGTCTGGGTACGTGCGAAATTTGCACCATACGTGACCCTTTGTTTACCCATTCTTTGTCTGTTGACGCATCAACGGCGAACATCCATAATGCGCTTCGTTTGATTGTTGACGTATTAACATCCCAGAGGAGAAGACATTATGACTCAAAGCGCACACCCCCATCGAAGGCTCAAGATAGCCGGCGTTGTTGCGCTGGCGCTCGTTGTCACGTTGCTCGGATTTGCCGGCAACTTTTTGTTTGACTTTGCCCTGAACCCCCAAGCGCCGTACACCATGAAGATGATGCAGGATAGCAAGAACGACAAAGAAGGTGAGCATCCGGATGCCGAGGATACCGAGGCGCGGGCATGGTTTAAAGAGAACCGCAAGAGCAGCAGCCTCACCGCAGATGACGGAACCGAGCTCGCCGCCTGGTATTTTGCCGCCCCGGAGAGCACACACGACTACGCCGTCTGCCTGCACGGATATACCGACGAGCCCATCGGTATGGCCCGATACGTCAAGCGATTCCACGACCGCGGCATGAACGTACTCGCACCCGCCGCCCGCGCCCACGAACGCTCCGGCGGCGACTATATCGGCATGGGCTGGCCCGAGCGGCTCGATGTCGTTGCATGGATTGGGCGGATCGTTCAGGCTGACCCCGAGGCGCGCATCCTGGTCTTTGGCGAGTCGATGGGTGCAGCAACCGCCATGAACGTCGCGGGGGAATCTCTGCCCGCAAACGTGAAATGCATTATCGAGGACTGCGGTTATACGAGTGTTTGGGACGAGTTTTCTCTGCAGCTCAAGGACGTGTTCGGCCTGCCCAGCTTTCCTTTGCTCGATGTAGCAAACTTGGTGTGCAACGTGCGCGCGGGCTACGACTTTCATAAGGCGAGCAGTGTGGAGCAACTCAAACACGCGACGGTTCCCATGCTGTTTATCCACGGCGACCAGGACACCTTTGTGCCGTACAGTATGCTCGACCAAAACTACGAGGCGTGCGTCAGCAAGGTTAAACAGAAGCTCACTATCCACGGCGCCACCCACGCCAAGAGCGCGCAAGTTGACCCCGAGCTCTACTGGAATACGGTCGACGACTTCCTCGATAGGAATTTTTAGGGAAAAAGCGGCGTCTGGGGATTTATCTAACCCCCTATTTTCGGAAGTATGCTGCAAAATCTGGAACTGCCGACCAGACCGCAGTTTTACCAACAATTTATCAGGGGTTTTGTTGCCAAAAAATGTCGTGTGCTCGGCGGTCTCGAAATTTGCCGCATACTTCCGGAAAGCCGCCCGCAAGCGCTGTGCTCACGGGCGGCTTTTGCTAACGTTGCGCTACAAAAGCGCTTGATATGTCCAATAGACAGGTGCTACTTGACCTCGATGAGCTCATACTTGCTCGTGCCCAGGCCGATCTTTTCGGCATGCGCGATGCACGCGCGCCAGTCGGTGTCGGGATGCGTGATGCAGAAGGGGTCCTTGGCCTGCTCGCCCTCCAGATGCTCGTGGTTATGCTCCATCTTGGCCGCGCTATCGGTGAGTTCGGTGTTGGGCAGCGGCTCGGATGCCATGACGGCATCGGCGCAGGCCTGATCGATAGCGACCGGGTCGAAGCTCGCGAACATGCCGATATCGTTAACGATAGGCGTGTCGTTTTCGGGGTGGCAGTCGCAGTTGGGACTGATGTCCATGGCGAGCGAGATGTGGAAGCTCGGACGGTCCTGAACAATGGCCTTCGTGTACTCAGCGATCTTGTAGTTGAGTACGTCGGCCGCGGCATCATAGTCGGGCTTGATGCAGTCCTGGTTGCACGCCGCAATGCAGCGTCCGCAGCCCACGCAGCGATCGTGGTCGATGGCGGCCACGTGCACCGTGCGGGCGTTGCCGTTGGCAAGCTCGCGCTCGCGGGTATCGTCAAACGAGATGGCGTTGTGCGCACAGATCTTTTCGCAGGCACGGCAGCCAACGCAGTGCTCAGTCGCGACGTTCGGCTTGCCGGCGGCATGCTGCTCCATCTTGCCGGCACGGCTGCCGCCTCCCATGCCCAGGTTCTTCATGGCGCCGCCAAAACCGGCCTGCTCATGGCCCTTAAAGTGGGTGAGGCTGATCACGATATCGGCATCCATGAGCGCCTGACCGATCTTTGCCTCGCGCACGTACTCACCGCCCTCGACCGGGACGAGCGCCTCGTCGGTACCCTTGAGGCCGTCGGCGATGATGATCTGGCAGCCTGTGGCATACGGGGTAAAGCCGTTCTGGTAGGCGGTGTCGATGTGCTCGAGCGCGTTTTTGCGGCTACCGACATAGAGCGTATTGCAGTCAGTGAGGAAGGGCTTGCCGCCCAGCTCCTTCACCACGTCCGCGACGGCGCGGGCGTAGTTGGGGCGCAAAAAGCTCAGGTTGCCCAGCTCGCCAAAGTGAATCTTGATGGCGACAAACTTGTTCTCAAAGTCGATCTGCTCGATACCGGCGCGGCGAATGAGGCGCTTGAGCTTGTCGAGCTGGCTCTCGCGAGCATGCGTGCGCAGGTTGGTGAAGTACACCTTGGCGGGTGCTGCGGGTGCAGTTGCGGTCATAGATATATCCCCTCGGTCTATATGGCGTTACAGACATAGGAGATGGTACCCGTTGAAGCAGGGTCAAAGTCAAGCGCAGCGCCTGGCCACTCATTGGGGACAGACTTAAATGACCGGCCGCCAGGGACATCCTTTCGCCATCCGGCACCCGGCAGTTGGGGACGTTCCTTTCCTGCCGGCAGCTAGGGACAGTCCTTGCCGGCCCGGCCGGCGAGCGGGCAGATCGGCAAAGACTGTCCCCGATGACTAGTCGTTTAGGAACGTCCCCAATGACTACTCTTGAACTTTGAGGGCTTCGGCCAGGCTGACGCGCTTGATCGAGCGCATGTGCAGCAGCGCCACGACCAGGTACGTTGCAAAGCCGATCCCTGCGCACGCCGCCATGGACCAGCTTGGCACATAAATCTCGATATTGCCGTTATAGGCGAGCAACATGGAGCGGAAAATAGCCGTAAGCGAGCAGATAATCAACGGCAGGCTCAGCACGAGCGATGCCGCCACGCACAGCGTGATCGAGCGGATGTACAGATGCGAGATCTCGCCATCGCGATAGCCAAAGACCTTCATATAGCTGATCGAGCGGGCGCTATGGTCGATAACGGCCTTGGTTAGCAGGTACATAAACAGCAGGAAGATAAACACCGCGAGCCCGACCATCATGCCGATCATGTCGCTCATCATGCCGATGAACTGGTCACCCACGGCGCGCATGTCGTCGGGCGTGGTGTCGCCGGCAAAGTAGCGCGCGTCGAGATCGAGCTTCTCGTCGCTCACATAGCCGTTAAAGTAGGCGGCGTCGTTGTCGAACAGCTCGTTAAAGTCGTCGATACTCATATAGATATTCATGTCCGACTTGGAGCCCCAGGCACAGTCCTTGCCCGCGTACTCAAAGGAATAATGCTCGCCCTCGTACTTGTCGCTGAGCGTGACCTTCTGGCCCTCGCTCCAGCCAAACTTATCGAGCAGACCGCCGCCAAAGACGACGCGGCCATCGCCGATGTTGAGGCCCTTCCAGTAGCGCGAATCGGACGAGATGCCGTAGACAGAAATCGTCTCCTCGCCATTACCGTCGCCACGGTCGTACTGCAGCTGGTAAACGGCATATTTCTCGGCCTGCGCGATTGCGCCCGCGCCGTTGTCGGTCGTGTTGACCGGGTGAATGTCGTCGTTGTCAGTGTCGATCTTAGAGGCCTTGTCGATCAGGTCGATAGCCTCGTCGCGGTCGCAGCCAAGGGCATCGGCAAGATCGTCAAGGCGCGCGTAGAGCGCATCCTTCTTGTCCTGGACCTTGGCAAGCGCATCCTGCGCTGCGGTCAGGCTCTCGGCAGACGGAGATGCGGTCGCGGCATCGGCTGCCGTCTGCGCCGCATCGGCCGCGCCGTCAAGCTCGTCATCGGCATCCTGGGCGGCAGAAAGCAGCGCGCCGTCAACCGACTGCAAGCGCTCGAGTGCCGACCACTGCTCGCGCTCCTCGGCAGTGCCCTCGAGCTCCAGCGGCGCCTTGAGTGTGTACTGATGCTCGGCGACCAGGCTCGTCTCTAGATTGTCCGCATAGTGCGTCATCGTGGGCAGGATCGCCAGACCAAAGAGCAAAAGCAGCGACCCAAACGCGATGCCCACGAAGAGCGTGGCGAAGTTGCCCAGATTGCGCAGGAAGATACGCAGGCGGAAGCGGGAAACAAAACCCATGCGCTCCGGCAGCTGCAGGCCGCGCTTGGTGCCCGATTTGCCGCTCGCCTCGTGACGAAGGAACTGCAACGGCGTCTTGCCCATCTTGCGAAGCAGACCCACCAGCGTGATGAGGATGAGCGCAGCGGCGGGGACCACGGCACACTTCACGAAGATCTCCCAGCTCCAGTACACCTGGAAGGGCGGCAGGCTGTACGAGCCGTAGTAGAGACCGCGCATGGGCTCGGTAAAGAACACAACGCCGAGCGCAGTGCCCAAAAGCGCCGCGAGCACGCCCACGATGGCGGGAAGCGCGAGGTAGTGCAGCACGATCTCGCGGCGGCGATAGCCGCTGGCGAGCAGCGTGCCGATGATGGCGCTCTCCTCCTCGATGGTGGCGTCGGTGAGCACCACAAAGACAAACGCCATGATCACGATGATGATGTCGAGCAACGTCATCCACATCATGGAGTCGCCGTCCACGTCGTCGCGCGCATAGCCAATGCCCTGATTGGAATCGGCATCGATCAGATCGTCCACGCGCGCATCGGCATCGGTCAGCGCCTCGACCATATCCTGCTCCGCATCGATGCGATCCGCGGTGGGGAGATCGCGGTCGGTAAAGGTGAAGGAGTAGGTGTAGGCAGGCGCGCCACCGGCATCCTCGAGCGCGGCAAAGCCGGCATCGGTGACCTCTGCCACGCCGTACGTGATGGTGTTCACCGTAAAGTCCGAATTGTTGAGGAACAGCGCCTGGCTATCGGGCTGGGTCATGATGCCGCAGATGGTGTAGGTGCGGCCCTCAAGCTCGACCTTATCGCCGATGGCGAGGTCGTTGTTGGTGGCGAAGACACGGTCGATTGCCACCTCATCGTCCGCCTTGGGCTGCCTGCCCTCACAGTAGGACGCGATATCGACCTTGGTGCGGTGCGCATAGGTGCGCAGCGTGCGCTTGGTGCCATCGTCGCCGGCGGTCTTTTTGATGATGGCGTCGATGGAGAAATTCTTGTAGAGCGTGACGCCACCGACGTCGCCGGCTGCATCCTCGGCGGCCTTGAGCTGGTCTTTGGTAGCCTCGAAGGAGGTGGTCACGCGGCCGTCCTCGATCGTGTACTCGTCGCGCATGTCGTCGATGAGGCAGCCGATGGAATGCGCCGCGAGCAAAAAGCCCGAGGTAAGGGCGATGCTTCCGCACATAAGCAAAAAGATGCCCAGGTACTTGCCGATATTGCGGCGCAGCTCGCGCGGGAGACGTTTTGCGAGAGGTGTCATGGCGCCGCCTACCAATCGAGCTCGGCGGCCGCGACGGGTGACTCATTGAGCTCATCCTCGACGATGCGCCCGTCGCGCAGGCGCAGCACGCGATTTGCCATGCGCGCGATGGCGGCATTGTGGGTGACAATGATGATGGTGCAGTCGTAGGTGCGGTTGACATCCTCCATGAGCTGCAAGATTTCCTTGGACGTCTTGTAGTCAAGCGCGCCCGTGGGCTCGTCGCACAGCAGCAGGCCTGGGTTTTTGACGAGTGCACGGCCGATGGCGCAGCGCTGCTGCTGGCCGCCCGAGACCTGGCGTGGGAACTTGTTGCGGTGCTCGTAGAGGCCCAGCGAACGCAGCAGGTCGTCGACATTGAGCGGGTTTTTGGACAGGTGCGCCGTGACCTCGATGTTTTCCTTGATGGTAAGGTCGGGCACCAGGTTGTAGAACTGGAAGACAAAGCCCAGCTCGCGGCGGCGGTACTCGCCCAGATCGGCAGGCTTGAGCGCGGTGAGGTCGCAGCCGTCCACCATGATGGAGCCGCCGTCGGCATCCTCCAGGCCGCCAATGAGGTTGAGAAAGGTCGACTTGCCCGAGCCCGAGGGTCCCAGCATGACGCAGATCTCGCCGCGGTTGATGGACGTGTCGATGCCGTCGAGCACCGTCAGGCGCGCATCACCGTCGCCATAGTGTTTCTTGAGCCCTTTGACCTGGACATAGGCTTGCTTTGTCGCCATGTTATCCCCCGTTGTTAGCCTTCTGCTACTTTTCTAAGCTAATAGTAAACCACGGTGAACTATTTTTAAGCGACAGGCGCAATTTTTTCCAAACCAGTCATTGGGTACTTACTCATTGGGGACAGACTTAAATGAGTGAAATCGCTCATTTAAGTCTGTCCCCAATGAGTGCCGGCAGGAAAGGAACGTCCCCAAGTGCCGACATATTGGGACAGTCCTTGCCAGCCCGGCCGGCGAGCCGGCGAATCGGCAAAGACTGTCCCCAGCGACCAGTCGTTTAAGAACGTCCCCAATGACTAGGTGGCTAGGCGTGGGATTTGTTGTGCGCGAGGGCTAGGCCTACGGCGGCGATGGCGGCGGCGAAGAGCACGGTGACGCCCAGGTCGCAGGCGATGTCGCCCAGCACGGTAGACGTCAAATCAGAGGCAAGCGCCTTGCCGATCGCGTCGTTCACCCAAAACGTCGGCACAAAGTGCGCCACCGTCTGCACGGCCGAGCCCATCATCGAAAGCGGCATCCAGGCGCCGCCCAAAAACGTCATGAGCAAGCCAAGCAGGTTGCCCACACCGTTGAGCAGCTCTTCGCGCGCGCCCAGGCTCGAAAGGGCAAAGCCAACGGCCAGCGGCGTGCACGCCAGGGCAAACGTTGCCGCCAGCGCCAGGCACACACGGCCCACGCCGACCTCGGCGACCGCGCCGGCAAAGCCCACGACGCCCATCATGCTCGACACAAACCAGATACAGACAGTGAGCACGGCGGCGGCCGCGAACACGGCAAGCGAACGCTGGCGCTCGGAGAGCGGACCGGCCTCCATGCGGCGCACGCGCTCGGGCTCGTTCATGCCCGAGAACACCAGCCCCACCGACACGATGACCGACGAGATGATCGCATACGCGCCAAAGTTGAAGTACGACTCGAGTGTAGCGGCGGCAGTCGAGTCAACCTTGACCTGCTCGATCTGGACCTCCGCACGCTTTGCGGCAGCATGCTCGGCGGCCTTGGCGACATCGCCGTCGGAAGCAGCTGGCTCAAGTGCCGCCGCAGTACCCGCGAGCGAGACCCACCGCGAGGCCTCGGCAGACGAAAGCGCTGCCGCCATGGTGCCGGAGCCGTACGTCACATCGAGCTTGGGCAGGTCTTCCCCCGCACGCGCGGCTGCAACAAGATCGTCCTCAAACCCCTCCGGGATAAAGAACACGCAATCGGCGCTGCCCTTGGCGCTGTTACTCTTGGCGAGCGCATCCGCAAGGTCGTACATGTCGTCACCAACGCCCGTGACCAGGTCAAAGCGTGAGCCTAGGTGCTTGGTAAGCGCCCGCGAAAGGTCGCTATTGTCGCGGTCGACCACGATCACATTGGTGTCGTAGGGCTTGTACTCGGTAAGCTGCGACGAGTTCCAGCTCACCGAGGCCGCGATGAATACGCCCATGAGCGAGATGAACACCGTATAGATGAGCAGGTATAACGGGTGCGCGAGCGCCATGCGAAGCGCGGTCTTAAAGGTGCTCATAGCGGCTCCTTCCAAAGATCAGCGTAGCGGCGACGACAAACACCAGGGTCATCAGGACGAGCGCGCCGGCGCGGACGGCGAAGGGCCCCAGATCCTCAAAGAAATACAGGCGGTTGAACATGTCGCAGATGAGCTTGACGGGGTTGAGCCAGCACTCGGCCGGGCAGGCGCGGGCGACATCGTCGGCAAGCGCCATCGCCGGCTCGCCGTAGAGTCCGGCGAACAGGGCGCACGTGGTAGCGAAGCCCGTGAGGATACCGGACTTGGACGCCTTGCCGCCCTTAACGGGAAGCGTGCCCACAAAGAGCCCCAGGCCCGTGGCGGCAAGCGCGGATGCAGCACCGCCCACCAGACACAGCCCCTCGCGCCCGCCAAAGTCGACGCCAACGACTAGGCGCACGTAGCCAATCGCGACCGCCATCGAGGCAAATGAGACCAGCCACGAGCCGACAAAGATGCCGGCCAGCGACGCTGTCTTGGAAAGGCCGCCCACGCAGCGGCGCGCACCAAGGCCCGACAGATTGGGCTGCAAATCGACGACGCTCAAAGCGGCAAACTCGGCAGACATCATCGCGACCAGACCAAAGAGCGCGTAGTAGTAAATGGTCGTGCCGTCGGGCGTGGTGCGCGTCAGGCTCACGCGGCGGGTTCCGCCCTCGAGCGACAGGGCGCGCGCAACCGCCTCCGGGTCGGCGAGCGCCGCCGGGTTGTCTTGGGCAATCTGGCGCATGAGCTCGGCATTTTGCGTATACGAGCTCGCCACCGTCTCCAGGATGCTGCGGTCGGTGAGCGCCGTACTGGCGCGCGAGCTATCGTAGCTCGAAAGCAACGTAAGCTTGGGCGCGCCCGCGGCATCGACCGTGTAGACGCCCGCGACTTCGCCGGCCTTGAGCGCACGGTTCGCGGCAGCCAAGTCTTCGTACTCGCTCACATCGAGCAGCTGGTCGTCGCCTGCCTTGGCAAGCGAAGCCGCCACATCCTTAAAGGTCGAGGCATCCCAGGCCTCGTCCGCCACGACGGCAACCGGCACCGGGTCGACCGTGCCGTCGGAGCTGAGGTTCGCAAACATAAACATGAACATCGTGGAAAGCGCGATAGGAAAGAGAGCGCCCCAGACCCACGTGCTCGGCCGGCGCAGCAGCGTCTTGACCGTGGTGATGATGGTGTTGAACATGGCCGCCCCCTAGTCGCGCAGCTCGCGGCCGGTGATCTCGAGGAACACGTCGTTGAGGGTCGGCGGTTCGGAATAGATGCGGCCGAGCGGCACGTCATGCGAGCGCAGCGCATCGAGAATGTCCGTCAGGTTGTGCGGGCTCGCTTCGCACGAAAACGTGAGCTGTCCCGCCGTTGCCGAAAGGTCCAGAACGTGCGGCAGGCTTGCGACGGCACCGAGCGCCGCACTCGGAACCTCGCCGACCTCGATTACAATCTTCTCGCCCATCTGAATCATGCGCTTGAGCTCGTCGTTAGTGCCCTGCGCCAGCACGCGCCCACCGTCCATGATCATGATGCGGCTGCAGATTTGCTCGATTTCCTCCATGTAATGGCTGGTATACACCACCGTGGCACCCTCGTCGCGCAGGCGGCAAATGCCCTCCAGGATGGCGTTGCGGCTCTGGGGGTCGACCGCCACCGTGGGCTCGTCGAAGAAGATGAGCTCGGGCTTGTGCGCGATGCCGCAGGCAATGTTGAGCCGGCGCGCCAGGCCGCCCGAGAGCTTACCGGGGCGGAACTTGGTAAAGTCGCCCAGGCCGACAAAGTCGATCGCCTCGTCCACCAGCGCGCGGCGGCGCTTGCGGTCGTTGACGTAGAGACTGCAGAAATAGTCGATGTTCTCGCGCACGGTGAGCTCGTCGAACACCGCCACCTGCTGCGGCACCACACCGATGCGGCGCTTGAGGTCGTAGCGGGCGGGCGTCATGCGCTCGCCGAACAGCTCGATGGTGCCTTTGTCGTAGGCGAGCAGCTGCAGGATGCAGTTGGTGGACGTGGTCTTGCCCGAGCCGTTGGGGCCCAGCAGGCCAAAGATCTCGCCGGGGGCGATACTCAGGTTAAAGTGGTCGAGCGCAATAAGGTCGTCGTAGCGCTTAACGAGGTTTTCGACGTGGACGATGTCTGTCATGAGGCGGCCCTTCTGTTGCTTGCGGCCCGGTACGATTGCATCATCGCAGGAGCTGACGGCGCGCACCAGTGAGCTTTGTCACGAGTGCGGGGCGGTCGCGTAGCCTGCTGACGCGACCGCCCCGCCGCGTGGGAGGAATGTCACGGTTGCTTTGAGTGGCGCCTCCCCCGTGCGCGGCATCGCGTACAATACCCGTATGAACAGGCTATTCGACAAATCGATCGTGCTGGCGTGCTGCATCGCAGCCGCCACGGGCCTTGCTGTGGATGCTCGCCTGGTCGCGGCGTTTTGCCTTGGCGTTGTCATCGCCGCGCTGGCCGAGGTCGCGCAGGGAGAACGCGCCCGTCGCGCCAGCGAGGCCGGCAGCTACGCCTACGTCATCGCGGCTGTCTTCGTGCCGCCGTTTGTGCCGTTCGCACCTCTCGCCCTCTATGACATCGCGCGACGCGTGCGCCGTGAACGCATCTGGCCCGCGCTGGCAATTGGCTCCGTGTTTGCCTGCGCACTTGCCACGGACCTTCGCTGCGGCGCGCTCACCACCCGAACGCTGTTGCTAACCGCCATCCTTTCGGTCGCCGCCACGTTGCTGTCGCTGCGCACCGCGCAGCTGGAGCGCGAACAGGAACGCATGCGTCGCACCCGCGACAAGCTGCAAGAACGCGCCCTGGCACTCGAGGCACGCAACCGCGACCTCGCCGACCGCCAGGACTACGAAGTCGAGCTCGCGACGCTCGCCGAACGCGCCCGCATCGCGCGCGAGATCCACGATAACGTGGGCCACCAGCTCACGCGCGCTTCGCTTCAAACCGAAGCCCTGCGCGTGGTCCATGCCAACGAGCCCGGCGTTGCCGCCGATTTCGCCGACGTCAAATACACCGTTGACGAGGCGCTCCAGCTCGTGCGCGCCAGCGTCCACGCGCTCAACGACAACGCCGTCGACCTTTCCGTGCAGCTCGAACGCATCGTTGAAGGCGCGCGCTCGGACGGCGGTCCGCGGATTGAGCTTGAAGTTATGACCGAACATGCGCCCGCAAACGTCGCGAACTGCTTTGCGGCGGTCCTGCGCGAGGCGCTCTCCAACACCATGCGCCACGCTTGCGCCCATGCTGTCACTGTACGTTGCATGGAGCATCCGTCGTTTTACCAGCTCATCGTTACCGACGATGGCGCGGGCGGGGTTCAAGCAAGCGGCCACGGCGCCGCGGAGGGCATGGGGCTTGCCTCTATGCGCGAGCGCATCGAGGCGCTTGGCGGCACCTTCACCGCCGGCCCGCGTGCCGGCGCCGGCGGCTGGCGCGTGTTTGCCACCGTTCCCAAACAGCAAGGAGATGATGGCCGATGAGGCTCATCGTTGTCGACGACGACCGCCTAGTGGTCGATTCGCTCAAGATTATCCTGGGCGCCCAGCCGCAGATCGAGGTGGTGGGCACCGGAGCCGACGGCAACGACGCGGTGGCACTCTACGCCGAACTCGCACCCGATATCGCGCTGCTCGACATTCAGATGCCGGGGCGCGACGGCCTATCGGCGGCGCGCGAGATCCTCGAGCGCGATCCTGCAGCACGCGTGGTGTTTCTGACAACGTTTTCGGATGACGAGTACATTGTGTCGGCACTCAAACTGGGCGCCCGCGGCTACCTGATCAAGACCGATGTCGCCGCTATTCCGCCGGCGTTGGCGCAGGTCATGGAAGGTAAACGTGTGCTCGAGGGCAAGGCGATCGAAGATGTTGACTTTGACGGGATGGGCGACAAGACGGGCACGCCCCGCCGGCCCGCAGCCTTTGCCAGCCTGACCGACCGCGAGTTCGAAGTCGCCGAGCTCATCGCCCGCGGTCTCGATAACAAGGAAATCGCCGCCACCGCCTATATGGGCGAAGGCACGGTGCGCAACCACATCAGCTCGATCCTTGCAAAGATGGGCCTGCGCAACCGCACGCAGATCGCCATCGCCTACCTGCGAGGGTAATTACCCAACGGTCAACCGCCCCGGCACAGCAAAATGGCTGTAACCGATTTAATGCCATTTCAAAACTATGCCGGATTACTACGATGAATCGCCCGCCTTCGACCACGGCAAATTGCGCGCTTACAAAACCGCAGGTAGAACGCTTGCATTATTTAGAAAAATGCAGTCATGGTCGGGAATGTCGAATTCGTCGTAGTAAACCGACATAGTTTTGTTCGGATAGTCCCGCACGGATACCATCCCAGGCCTCGCGGGACAAAAATGATCCGTTTTCTTCCGCCCGCGGAGATCGGCTGACAGCGCCCGCCACGAAATCGGTCCATCTACTACGTTTGACTCGATGCCCCCGACCATACCCGCTTTTCATGCAAAATCGCAGACGTTCTACCTGCAGTTTTGCTTTTGCATTTTTCGCCATGGTTGAGGGTAGCGGCTTAAACGTAGTAGATGGGCCCATTTCGTGGCAGGCGGGTCATTTTCGGGCTGGACGGGTCGCGTGGCGGCCCACCCGCGCGTTCACGCGCGGGGCCGGCGGGGCATTTTTGCCCCGCCGGCCCCTATTCCAGCGCTATACCAGCCCCATTCCAGCGCTACTCCGGCTTGGTTTCTACCGTGGGAGTCTTATCCGCCGCGACTGGAGTGCGCGCGGTGTCCATAGTCAGGCAGTGCTTGGGGCAGCTTTCGATGCACTCGCCGCACACCACGCAGGCGTACGGGTCAATCGACCAGGTACCGCCCTTGCGATCGACCGCGAGCGCGCCCGCCGGGCAGCGACGCGCGCACATGCCGCAGCAGATGCACACGTCCATGTCGTTGACGATGTGCCCGCGCAAGCGCTCGGGCGCCGTCAGCTCCTCCTGCGGATAGCACACCGTGACCGGCTGCTTGACCATAGAGCCCAAGGCCGTCTTGGCAAATGTCAGCAAACTCATGCCGCGCCTACCTTTCCGTGCAGCTAATGCAGGGGTCGATGGTCAGGATAATCATTGGCACGTTGGCAAGGAGCACGCCCTGCAGCGCATGCGTCAGACCCGCCAGGTTTTGCGACGTCGGCGTTCGCACGCGAAAACGGTCCAGGTTCTTGGTGCCGTTGCCACGCACATAGTAGTACGCCTCGCCACGCGGCTGCTCAATCACAACCTCGCCGCGCGCGCCGTCGGCCGGCGTAAGCTTGGTGCGCCCGCCAATGCCGTCGTGCGGAATCTTGCCCACAAGCTCCTTGATGATGTCCATAGCCTGCGTGACCTCGGCACAACGCACCTGGCAGCGGGCATAGCAGTCGCCGTCGGTCGCCACGATGGGCTCAAACGCAGCCAAGTCCGCATAGGCACCGTCGCCAAACATGCGCACGTCGTAATCCACGCCCGAAGCGCGACCGAACGGGCCGACCATCGAAAGCTCCAGCGCGTCCTTCTTGCTGATCACGCCCACGCCATGTAGGCGCTCACCACAGCTGTCATCGTCCAAAAACGTATGTACCAGGGCCTCGTAGTCGGGACGCATGGCATCGAGCGTCTGGACAATGCCCGCCAGCTCGGAATCCTCGATATCGTGCTTAAGGCCGCCGATCTCGTTAATCGACAGGATCACGCGACCGCCGCACGTGCTCTCAAAGATCTTGAGAATCTGCTCGCGCAGCGTCCACGAACGATAGAACAGCGCCTCAAAGCCAAAGGCATCGGCGAGCAGGCCCAGCCACAGCAAATGCGAGTGAATACGCGAGAGCTCGTGCAGAATGGTGCGGATATACTGCACGCGGCCGGGCACCTCGATGTCAAGCATGCGTTCGCAGGCGCTGGCATAGCCGCAGCTGTGGCCCACGGCGCAAATGCCGCAGATGCGCTCGGCGATGTAGCCAAACTGATGCATGTCGCGCTTTTCGGTGAGCTTCTCGAGTCCGCGGTGCACAAAGCCGATCTGCGGAATTGCCTCGATGACGCGGTCGTCCTCGATTACCAGGTCCAGATGAAGCGGCTCGGGCAGCACCGGGTGCTGCGGGCCAAACGGAATTACGGAGCGATGAGCCATGGACCTTACGCCTCCTTTTTCTGCTTGTCGCGGACGGCCTTGGCGGCAAGCGCCGCGCGGACCTTGGCCGCTTTCTCGGGATCCATGGCGGCGAGCTTTGCCTCCATCTCGGCAGCCTTGAGCGCGGCCTTGGCGGCAGCCTCGTCATGCTGAGCATCGGAGCCGGCAGCCGCTGCGGGCTGGGCGGCAGCAGCGCTCGCAGCACCCTCCCCTGCAGCAGCCGCAGCAGCGGCGGCCTTTTCGGCCGCGGCCTTGCGCGCCTTGGCCTCGGCGGCCGCGCGGACCTTCATGGCCTTCTCGCGCGCGGCCTTCACCTCGGGCGTGATAACGCTCATGGGTTCAGCGGTCGAGACCTGGTAGAAAAAGCCCTTAAAGTCGATCTGTATATCGGTGATGGCAAGACCGAATAGGTCGTGGACCTCATTTTCAAACGGGAATACCGCCGGATAATACGAGCTGATGGACGGAATCTCCTGGTACCGGTCGATTCCCTCGACTACCAGGTTCTCAATCGCATAGCTGCCGTCCTGCGCAATATGCTCCTGAGCAGCATGAACGTTGATAAACGTATAGACCAGACGATACGTGCCGTCGTCGACGTTGCGCTCGGCGTGCATCTGCACAAAGCGCGCGCCGACGCCCTTGAGCGCCTGGACATGCGACAGGAGCTCGTCGATCCCAACGGTGGTATAGATAGCCTTTTGCATTACTCGGCCTCCTTTGCAGCGGCGGGCGCACCGTCAGCCGTGCCTGTGTCGACACCGGCCCCGGCACCCGCAGCAGCCACAAACCCGTCCTCGCCCAGCTCAACGCCACCATCCCAGGTAGCAGCGCCGCCTACGGTAAGCGGGTCGCCGCCGGCACGCATCACGGCCTCCTTCTGGTCCAGGATGCCGCACGCCTCCACGATGGCATCGATCACGGTCTCGGGGCGAATGGCGCATCCGGGCGCGTACACGTCCACGGGAATCGCGCGGTCCACGCCACCGATCACGTTATAGGCATCGCGGAATACGCCGCCCGAGCATGCGCAGATACCGCAGGCCACCACGCACTTGGGCTCGAGCATCTGGTTGTAAATCTGACGCACGACGGGCAGGTTCTGGGCATTGACCGACCCCGTCACCAAAAAGATATCCGCATGCTTGGGGTTGCCGGTGTTGACCACGCCAAAGCGCTCCGCATCGAACAGCGGCGTGAGCGAGGCCAGCACCTCGATATCGCATCCGTTGCAGCTCGAGCCGTCGTAATGAATAACCCACGGCGAGCGCGACATTTTATGATCCATGGATGCCGCCTCCTAAATAAACACGTCGACGAGGATGGGCATAAGGTTGAGCAGGCCAAACACCAGCGCCACGCCCCAGCCGAGCTTAAAGCAGCTGCGCCAGGTGCTGCGTGCGAAGGTGTTGTCGATCAGCACCTCGACAAAATACGTCGCGGCCATCACGACCAGGGCTACGACCCAGCTCACCGGGTTGTCCCAAACAAAGAACATGCCCACCCACATCAAAAACAGCACGGTCTCACACCAGTGCATAAGGGTCATCTTGGCCAGCGTGCCGCCGCTCATCTCGGTGGCGACGCCCTGGACAATCTCCTGATGCGCGTGATGCGAGTACGAAAGGTCGAACGGCGACTTGCGTAGCTTGATGGTGAGCACCGCAAGCAGCGCCAAGAAAATGGGCGCGCTGTACACGATGATGGGCGCCGACTGTCCGGTCACGGCGATGGAATCAAAGCTATCGGTGGCAAGGTACAGGCCCACGCTCATCAGCAAAACGGCGGGCTCGTAGCTCATGACCTGCAGCAACTCGCGGTCGGCACCGACCTGGGCAAACGGGCTTTGCGTCGAGGCGGACGCCAGCACCACAAAGATCGCGGCGAGCGTAACCATAAAAGCGCACAGCAGCGTGTTGGAGCCCGACACAAAGATGCCGCCGCCCACGACGGTAAAGATGAGCGCGCACGCCATATAGGTATCGTCCATGGTGTTTACGCTGGCAGGGGCCTTGCGCAGCAGCTTGGCAACGTCGTAGAAGGGCTGCAGCAGGCGCGGGCCCACGCGGCCCTGCATGCGAGCCGAAAGTTTGCGGTCGATGCCGTCGATCAAGCCGCCCGCAAGCGGCGCCAGCAAGGCAAACGCCACGGTGCCAATAAAGATGCCCACGACGCCCGAACCTTCGAAATACTTGCCGCGCAGCACCGAGGGCGCGCTCATGGCAAGCCGCTCGGGCCCAATCCATGCGCAACACAGCAGCGCAAACAAGATAATGCTGCAGCATACGACGCTACCCGCGGGGCCAATACGCTTCTCGCCAAGGGCGTCCTCCGAGTACCAATTGCGCTTTTCGGCCTTCACCTCGTGTCCCATCGAGCCGCGGAAATGGCGATATTTGTCGGTTCCCACGCCCGAAAGGTACACGTTGACGTGCGGTTTGTTGCTCACGCGGAATGACGTCAGCAGCACCACGGCGATAAAAGCCACGATAACCACCATCAGATACATGGCGTCCTTGCCAATAACGTACGGCACGCGGCCAAACACCATGGCCAAGTAAGGCGACACCAGACCGCTCGAGATAACCGGAAACGCCACGCAGCACAGAATCAGCAGCGCGGCGATGGTGTTGAGGGCCATCCATTCGGTCTTATGGACATTGACCTCAACGTTTTGAGCCGTGGGGTCGACGCCCGAAAGCTTGGCAAGCCACTTGCCCCAGAAGTAAAACGTCGCGGCCGAGCCAAAGGCAAGCACCATGATCATGAGCACGTTGCCGGTCTGCGCAAACGCCACCAGGGCGCCCCACTTGGACACGAGCATGCCAAACGGCGCCACAAACATGCCCATAATGCCCAGCATCATCAGACGCGTCAGGTGCGGCATGCGGCTGAACATGCCGTCCATGTCCTCGATATTGCGGCTGCCGATATGATGCTCGGCCGTGCCCACGCACAGGAACAGCAGCGACTTGGCCACCGTGTGGAACAAGATCAGGAAGATGGCCGCCCATACGGCCTCGGGCGCGCCGACACCCAAGCAGGCACTGATGAGGCCCAAGTTGGAAATGGTGGAGTACGCGAGCACGCGTTTGGCGTTGCTCTGCGAGATGGCCATGAGTGCAGCGAGCAAAAACGTGATGGCACCCACACTCGTGACCATAAAGCCGGTCACGGGGTAGATGGCATAGAGTGGGCTCAGCTTGACCATCAGGAACACGCCGGCTTTGACCATGGTTGACGAGTGCAGCAGGGCGCTCGTGGGAGTGGGGGCAACCATAGCACCGAGCAACCAGGTATGGAACGGCATCTGCGCGGCCTTGGTGAGTGCGGCGAGCGACAGCAGAACGACCGGCATCACCAGCAGCGCGGACTGCGCGGTACCGGCGCCGGCAAGCTCGATCATGCCCGAGATGGTCAGCGGCATGCCGCTAAGGTGCAAGAACATAAGGCCCGCCAAAAACGCGATGCCGCCCAGCATGTTGAGGATGATCTGAGTGAAGGCGTTTTTGATGGCCTCGGGCGTGCGCGTGTAGCCAATCATAAGGAACGAGCACACGGTGGTGATTTCCCAACCGCAGAACAGCCACTCCAGGTTGTCGCTCGTCACGATGACGAACATGGCCGAGAGGAACAGGAACATGAGCGCCAGGAACTGCGGGCGTCGGTCGGGTGCGGTCTGCCCGCGCAGCGCGGCCTCGTGCTCGTCGTGGGCCTGGAAGTCCTTCATGTAGCCCAGGGCATACACGCAGATAAGGCTACCGACGATGCCGACGGCAAGGACCATGATCACACTCATGTAGTCTAGGTAGAGCGGCGTCGCCGTGACGGCTTCGGCCGCGGGCAGCGTCATGGCTGCAAAGACGAGCGAGCCCACCAGCTGGACTATGCCGAGCACCGTGGTGAGCGCGTTCCTATATTTGTACGCGTTGTACAGGATGACGGCACACAGGATGACATCGATGGCGGAGCTGATGATGGAGAGCACGTGCGAGGTGCCGGGAGCAACCTCAAAGCTCTGCGGGCCCGTGCCAAAAAACATGACGGCGACTACAACTGTCACCGCCATAATGATGCCAGAGCCTACAAGCCCTACCGCGTCACGGGCTCGGTCACCGCGCGCAAGCAGCATGCCCAGCGCCGGTACCAGCGGAAACAGGGTAAGGAAATACAGTAGCGTCATACCATCACTCCCCCATGCCAAAACGCTGCAACTGTTTAACGTTATAGCTCAATTAAGGAGTAGCAGCGGCGGGTTTTCGGTCAACTGGGGAGTTTTAGGCGTACGGGGTAAGGGCACGTCCGCTTTGGAGCAGAGGGCGACGTTTCCTTACCACAGCGACGGGCGCGCGGGCCACCGCGTGCGGCTTACTGGCCACTTTGGAGGATGTCCCAATAGGCTCGCGGCGGTCCGAAAAGTTGGCGCGGCAAGAAAAATGCGCCTCGTGGGCGCACCATCCCGTTTGCTATTCCATCTTTTTAACGCGCGGCTTGCGACCGCGCGGCTTATCGACCAGTGCGGACTCACCGCTCTCGCGGTACTGACGGCACCAAGCCTTGACCGAAGACTCGCTGGGAATCTTGTGCTTGATCATGGCCTCGCGAACCGTCAAGCCGTTTTCCAGACGGTCCTTAACCACAGCGAGCTTAACTTCGTACGAATAGGTGTGATGATGCGAACCGGCGTTGAGAACGGCGTCGGCACCGCCCACGGCATATGCGCGGGCCCACTGACGAGCCGTGGCCTGGGGAATGCCGAGCTCCGCGGCGAGGGCGCGATGACCGACCCCCTCTTGGAGGACCTCGACGGCGCGCTGCCTAACCTCGGGCGCATGCGTGCGAGTCCTTGTTGCTTCCGACATACCTGCCACTTCTTAGCCTTAACCGTTAATCTGCTTTCTTACGTGCATGTTAGATAGTAGCATTTTGCTGTTTGCGCGTAACAGTTAATTGAAAATCGCACGGCGGCATCTGGGCATTTGCCATTAATTTGCAACAGTTCTTTAGGTTTTATTTACGCAGCTAGTTAGCTCGCGGCTCATTGACGGTGTTTTACCAACCAGATTGGTATCTTTTTGTTTGGCTGGTATGGTTTGTGTAATTATTAACCCCTCTTCAGCCCGCACCTACATGTCAACTTTCCACTTACTTTCCAGCTTTCCACCTAGCTTTCCAGCTTTCCACTTAACTTACCACCTAAGGTGGAAAGCTGGAAAGCTAGGTGGGAAGCTGGGGCAGCAGCAGGCCAGGAGAACAAGAAAAGGGGCGGCAACCGGGTGGTTGCCGCCCCCTTTGCGAAGCCAGTTGGCTTCGGAACTAGTGGTCGATGCCGTTGAGGTTCACCCTCGTGAGCGTATAGGTCACATAGTCGGGCGATTGAGGCGTTGCGCTCGCCACGTCACCCTTAACCAGGCTCGCTGTCATCACCAAGCGATAGTTCGCGTAGAACTGCTCACGCTGTTCAACCTGCGTGTTGACCTTAACGGTAAAGGGCAGGCTAAACGTCGTATTACCGTTCTTCGTTTTGAACTTGCCGTTCTCCTTCGAGTCAGTGAAGGTGATCGTGCTACCGGAGGGAGCGACCGCGGCAAGCTTACTCTCCGTCACTGTTACGTAGTTTGAGATATCATCCGTTACGCTCTCATACGTGCCGTCGGTTCCGCGGCGCTGAAGCGAGAGCGTGTACACAACAGAGTCTGCGTTCGCAATTGCCTCGGCGGCGTTGCTGAGTCCACCCAGTTCATACGTGGCACCCAGACCAATCGTGCCATTCGCGATCGGACGCAGGTCGTCCACGTTAATGCCAAGCTGCGACTTATCTGGCGCAGAAAGCGTAATGGTCGTATCACCCGTGTCCATGCGATAGTACCCGACGTTACCGCGCTTCGTCTGCGTCAGGCTCGAGGTATTAAGGCCTTCCTTACGCGTCGAAAGCTTGGCGGTATAGGACATCTTGGTACAGGCGTCCTCGCCAGACTGCTTGGACAGGGAGATAACCTTGTTGCAGCCGTCCGGCGTAAGGCGAATCTCTTCCACTACCGTACGCACGGTAAAGGATCCGCCCGCTGCACGCTTGCGGATTCCGGCAAGGTCATGGTCGAGCGTGAGCCTCAGTGAGTCATCACCCGTATCCGTCACAATCTGTGTAAACGCAGGCGTCGAAGCGTCATACGGCTCCCAATCGCTGCCACTCCACCTGTAGTTCTGATTGCCGATGGCAACATAGAACTTCGCAATTGCCGAAGTTCCGCTCGGGAAACTGCTTACTCCCATTAGGTTGTTGTTGGCGCCATAGCGACACAGCGATGTATCGAGCTGATAGAACAGATGGTCGCTCTCTGTATAGTATTGGCTCGGGCTAAACGTAACCGTATCCATGACATCGAGAGAAAGAACGTAGGCGGCACCGTCCTCCGACTTCGAAACCGGAATGCACGCCCCATCTTTTTTGTCGACTACATTCTGCTCATAATTGGACAAGATGCTGTATGTCGATGCCGTACTGTTTTGAATATCGTCGCTGCCATCGGTGCGTAAAACATGATGCAGATTCCAAGATATGCGGCCACCCGAAGAATTCGAGTCAATAGACGAAGCCGTAAAACCGTTGATACTAGCTTGCGTCACGCCGTCGCCCGACTTGGGCACGTTGACAACTAGGTAGACGCTCTCCGATGCACGCTTCTCTCTGCCGGTATCCTTCTCCTTGGGTACCTTTAGCGTATAGCGACTGTTGCTGGGAACGTCAGCACCCGCAACCTTAAACAGCGTCCACTTGCCATCGAGTTTCGCTTTAGCGGTCGCCTCTGCCTCGTTATCACACACGGTCCATGTGCCGGCGCCATCCTGCGTGGCCGACACACCCAAGATCTCGCTCAGCCATCGCTCCTGATATGGATTGCCCGCAGAATCCTTAAAGCCGTCGTTTCCGCTCAGGGAAACGCTCGTTGCTCCGCCTTCGCCCACCGTATAGTGATACTCTCTGCCACCGGCCTTGCCATCAACGTTCGCATCGATGAGCGTAAGCTGGGTGCCCTGGGGCAACCTTCCGTCGGCACCATTGAAGAGGATACTCTTGCCGAGCCCCTTCATCGAGCCGCCAGCAGCCATATAGCTGTCCCAGCCAAAGTCGACTTCCTTCCCATTGGCAGAATTGTATGTCCAGGTAAGCAGACCCGTCATCGGCTCGCCAAAGCTCGTAAGCACGTGTGCATCTTTTCCAAGGTTAGCGTAGTCTTTTTCTTTAAATTGAGTGCCGTAATCATACGTTGCAGTGAAATCGATCTCGAGCTTGCGCTTAACGATGATCGGCACCTGAACGTTGTAGCTCTGACCCGCCTCGGTAAAGGTAACGGTCAGGAGCGTAAAGCGACCTTTGCCGTTGTCCCAATCGGAGCTTGGGCTAAACGACATATTGTTCTTGCCATTGTTCACTACGCGAAGCGTGGGATTGTTCGACGCGTCACCGTCTTTAACGAACACACCGTCCTTGAGTTGGAAAACCTCTGCTTTGGCCGTCACGTGCGGATTGGTGCCATTCTCGTTATTCAATCTGCAGGCATCGGAGAAGCCGCCGTTCGTGACGATGTTTAGATAGCTCTTGACCGTCGTGTTGTCGTTGCCAGAGATCACCAAAACGGGGAAATCCGCTGTGGCTTGATTGCTGCTTGTATCATTATTCGAATTGAACTTACTGGCCACGGATGAGGCATCGTAGCTCGACTTATTTTGATAGGCGCCGTTGTCATTAATGCCGCCGATATTCGTGTAGGTGTAGCGATCGGCAACACCGGTGCCTGCCTCGCTCTGGACGGTCGCCGCGGTGTCGATGGTGGCGCCGTCGCCAAACAGGTAGCGATCGGTGGTGTCGTTGTCGGAGGCACGCGCCGCCAGCGTGCTTACGGGGCTCGTGGTCACATACGGGCTCGCTGCCGTGGTGGCGGTATTGTCCGCGCCGTAGAGCGTGATCCCCTTGTCAGGTGCTTCCAGTGTGTCGTTATAGTCACCAAACGCGATATACGACTTCATGTTTACGGCGGCCGCATTGGTCGTGTAAACCATCGGCGGCAGATCACGCGTGGTCTTGCCGTTGCCGAGCTTTACGTTCACGCCCGCTGCGGAGAGGCTATAGCCGTTTGTGTCAACCTCGCCTAAGAGCACGCCCTGCTTAGAGCCCAATTTGTAGGTATTGCTGTCCATGAGCACGTTTACCAGATGGAACTGGCCGCGTCCGTCGCCCGCAATGCCGCCGTTGGAGGTTCCGCCAAACGTTGTGTTAGATACCTTTGTGTTGGTGACGTTGATGACGTCGGCACCGCTGTTAATCGCGCCAAGTAGACCGCCGCTCCACCTGCCCTTGATCGTGGCGCTCTCAATCGCGATATTGTTGCAGGCTATGTTCACATTGCTGAAGTAGTAGCCGATAAGTCCGCCCGAGCATTGGTCGGTGCCGGCAATGTTGATATTCTCGACGCTACAGTCCTCAAACCAGTACGTGTTGGGGCTGCCACTGCTCGTGACCTCGCCAATCAAGCCGCCCGCATTACGGATGCTATTGTTCGTTCCGGTGGCATCGCCGATGATGGCGCTCTTGGCATCGCCTCCGGCATCAATGCGCACGTTGCTTATAGAAATAACGCCTCTATAGGCGCTTCCGACCACACCGCCGGCGCCCATGTACTTATCGGTGTTCGACCCGGTGGCGAGTACATTTACCCCAGAGATGACTGCCGTGCTCGATGCGACGGCTTCCGTGATGCCAATTTTGGTGTTCACCGATACGTTACTGGAGGTATAACCGAACACGCCGCCCACGTAGGGTGTTGTACCCGTGGCGGTTATGGTCGAGTTTTTGCCAATAGTCTTCTCGTATACCCCTGTGGCCGCGGTTGTCCACACGCCGCACGGCGAGGCGATCGCACCCACATAGCCGCCAACGTACTTCTCGCCCGTGACGCTAAGGCCAGTGTATGAGCAGTCACAGAGATTCGCGGACGCCTGCGTGCCGGAGCCGAAATTGACCATATAGGTCACGTCGTTATCCGTCCTTCGGCTGGTACGGCCCGAGCTGCCAAGAAGCCCTCCTACGCTCTTTGCGCCCAACACGGTGCAGTTCTTCATCTGTACGTTGCGGTAGACGCCACGCGTGTTGCCGTCGTAGTTGGCCGTTGCGCCCGCCAAAAGGCCGGTGCCGATGAGGTCGTTCGATGCCGGTCCCGAGGCAATGCTACCGTTGGCGTCTTTGTACGTGAGCGATACGTTGCAGTTACTAAAGGTGAGGTCTTTGACCTGAGCGCCGTCATTCGCGGTGACGCTCTGCCCCACATTGGTTGAGGTGAACATCACGGTGCTGAATAGGCCGCCCACGCCCGAGACCTTATAGTCGTCATCGGCATATTCGACGACGCCGTAAGTGGCATCTTTGGTGCCCACCGTGATGGTGGCCCCGTTGCCGTCGATCGTTGCCACGTGCGGCGTGATGCGGTCGCGATCGGTGGACGCCTCGTTCGAGCTGCAAGCATTGGAATAGTAACGGCCGCTGAGACCCACGTATCCCGTGCCGTAGCCAGTCATATCATAGGTGGCATTTTCCTTGAACTCCAGGCTCATGCCGATCGATTTCGACGCGCACACGTAGCCCGTTTGGTAGTCGGCAGCGTAGGACGCCACCAGGTAGGGCGAATTTACATCGTCATCATGGTTGAGCGGGCCGTGCCACCCCTGTTTGCCCGGGGCCTTCTGGTCATCGTTTTTGGCGGTTTCGAAATCGCCGGAAGCGCTCGCAGGCTTGCCCACGCAGTCGTAGCTGGCATTTCGCACCTTACCATATTCCTTGTTGCCAAACAGGTAGCCGTTTATCGCCGGGTCCTGCTTATCGCTGCCCCAGTACGCCTTGGAGCCGCGGAACACGCCATAATTAGCGTAGTCAGTATGTGCCGCTCCAGCACCCGCACCCGAGCTAATGATGGCCGAGAGCACCAAAAGGCCCTGGGCGTTTTCCACCGTGGTCACGGGTGCCTCGGCATCAGTGCCGATATACTTGTTGTCGGTGCCCGTGGTAGTGACGCAGGCAGCTCCCTTGTTTGTGAGCTCGTTGATCTTGTAGTTAGCGTTACCGTTTTCGACTTTGCAGCCCTCGCTAAAGGCATAGCCATCAATCACACGACCAACGTAGGGATTGTCGTACTGCCGGAAGTTGCCCGTTCCAAGACCCTGAGACTTGTCGCTGGTTCCAGCGCGCCAAGACGTCCCTGACATATTGCGGAAGATCACACCGCCGCCCGCAATGGCACCAACGTAACCGCCGATGGGAACAAGATGTGGCTTAGTTCCGCCACCAGCAACCGTAAAGCCGGTTGTGGAGTTATCGGGCGTTGTCCCATTCACGGCCACACCGTCGATAATGTTATCGCCGCCAAGGATGCAGCCGATAACGCCACCGAAGAACGACGTCGGAACACCGTCGGCATCCTTGGCAGAATAAGTAATAGTCGCCGACGCGTTCACATAGCGAATATTCAGATCGCGCACCACGCTGCCGTAACTATAGGGAATAAGGCCGCGAAGCGAACCCTCGTTATTCTCTATCTTGATGGTTGCCTTTTTATCACCTTTAGGGTTGCCAACGATGACGCCACGGAACGGGTTGGCTTTGTTGCCAAAACCGCCAAACGATGCGCCGTCAAGGGTGATCGTATTACCCCCGGTAGGTTCAATACTGTAGTACGCGCTTTGGATATAGCGGTGCATCATCTCGTCGGAAAGTGTGGCCGAAGGATCAGTGGTGTCGCCGGTCTTCTTTTCCCACTTCTTCCCAGTGTCTTTCGCCTGCTTATAGACGTACGTAACCTCATTGTCGGTTTTATTGTCGCTGCGGCGAGTACAGAGCGTACTCTGGTTGACGGCAATGGTGACCTCCCAACCGTCGAGCGCAGTTTGGTTGTTGATGTAGTTGGCGATGGCGTTCATCTCAGTCGCGTCCTTAACGGCATACGGATCGCCATATGTGCCGCATCCCTCTACCAGCTTTGGAATGCGCTGGTTGACTTTAATTTCATGATATTGGACGCCGCTCTCGGTGGCCTTTCCCTTATAAACATAAGGAAGATAGCCACCAAACCAAGGCCTGACGTCACCGTCCTTCTTACCATCAACCGTCACATAGCCGCTCACGGCACCATACGTCGCTTCGTCGTAATACCAAAGCTGCTTGCCCGGGTACTCTGTACTCCCATCAATCTCAGATCCGTATGTCACCTTGCCTGCATCGGCATCGGCATCGGCCTTAGTAAAGGTGTAGTCCGCAGAGCCCGTGCTCGTGCTTCCGTAGCCAAAACTCTCCAGCAGGCTCGCATGGGTGAAGATCGTTTTGTTCTTTTGGCTGGGCAAGCTGATTTGCTCAAACTTTGCCGTCACCTGATCGGCCTCACTGCCTACACCAAGCTTTCCGAACAGCGACGTAGCCGCCTTGGTGTCACTCGTGTACCCAGTAGTCTTGATATTCTTCGCGTTCAGGCTCACGTACTTCTGCATCTCGTTGATGAGCAGAGGCATATAGGCGTTAGCATCCGTGGCGCTGTTGGCGCCGTCGACAATCAGATTGTTGAGCGTAAGACCATCAATTGAGATCTTTCTAATCTTGGTGCCATTGCCGTCGCTGGACCCATACACGCAGCGGCACACGAGCGCGCCCGAAGAGCTTCCGCTTGCTCCATCAGTGTCTTCAGAGCTCTTTCCGTCATTAATAACGGGCCCAACAGTACCACGCAAAGTGACGTTTTTTACTGTGAGATCGCCGTTTGCCACCGTTCGAAAAAGACCGCAGTGCATGTTCTCGTGCTGGGTAGCATCGGAATTTAGCTTGTTGCCATTCTGCTCGGCCTTGATCTTGGAGTAACAGAAGGTAATGGTCGCATTCTCAACCGTCACCTCTCCGCTCGGCTGAGTGGGATAATAGCTGTAGCCGGCCAAATCGATTGTACCCGTTATGGTTATGGAATCATCGAGCCCTGTCGTGCCATTGGGAACGATTGTCGAACGAATACCTTCGGGAGCATAACGGTAAGCAGACCATAAGAGCAGCTTTTCCGCTGTATCGATTTGACTGCCACTAAAGCCGCCTTCACAATTCTTAGAGGCTATGTCGAGGTTGTAGAAGTAGCGGGTATTGCCGTTCGTATTCTGGCTTCGACCGAAAGACGAGCGATTATGGTAGCTGTTGTCTTTTGTGGCATCGCCGTCCATGTCCAGCTTGTTTTTCTGTGTGTGTAGCGAAACGACCGTGTTCCAGTCGGCGTCCATGAGCTTGCTGCCGTTGTTTGGTTTTACACCGCTGCCAACCCATTCATCGAAGGACGTTACGCCCGACGCAACGATGGCCCCCTCGCCGGTGGGCACCCTATAGGCGGTATCCCAATAAGCCCTGTCCTCCAAGTACAGGCCTAGGTAGCTCTCGACGCCATATGTCGTCTTATCATCCACCTTGCAGCCGCGGCAAACTAGAACGCCGAGCGTCTGAGCGGCGCCCGCATTAATGGTTGTGCCCGAGAGATCGATGGCATAGTTGTTGATAATCCAGTGGCCGCTCGCGGCGTATACAAGACCACCGAGTTCCTTGGAATCATCCGCAGTCGCGGTTATAGAAGCGTTGGTCGTTTTCAGAGCATAAGAGTTTTCATTCTTGTTAATGCTCTCATCTCCGATAGTTACGACCGCGTTGCCCCAGCTATAACCCAAGAAACCACCCGTGCCATTGAGCTTATCGCCGTTCCTGCCGACTTTCATTTCGAATGAATTGAACGAAAGGCCCGAAATGTTCACGTACTTATCAGCTGAGTTGGCTATTGTCCCTGCATTGTAGGTACTCTGTGCGATGCAGCCGATAAGACCACCGACTTGGGCAATCTTGCCGCCGGCGCAATCGCCAGTTTCGATTGATCCGGCGACTTCGAGGCCCGCAACATTGAATGACGAGCCATAATCGCCCGCATAACCAATGGCGCCGCCAATGCGACTATTGCCGTTAAGCGTTTTAGTTGCAGCGATGGTCGCTTGAGCCTTGCTGTTATCCTTAAACGCAACCGTAGAAGCCGCCAGCACGCTGCCCGCAATACCGCCAATGTTCACGTCATTGGCAAACGTATCATCGCACGCGATATTCGTTTTGCACGTTACGCCAGACAATGACAGGTTGCCGACGATGGCACACGCAAGCGACCCGGCATCGATAGCCGAACCGTTATCGAACTTCATGGAGCCAGCGATTGTGACGTTGGAGATGGTTGCACCGTTGACGGCCGCGAACAAGCCCAAGCGGCCGTGGCGGTAGATTTTGCCGTTGCCGTTGCTCGTGTTATTGCCGTCGAGCACGTCTTCACCACGCTTGCCGTACGCCTCGCCGACGGCAAGATTGATTGTGCCGCCACCGTTCAACGTTCCCGAGAAAACTTGCGAGCCGTCTGCACGATCCTGCGTGAAACCCGTCAGGCCCGTGCCCTTGAGATCAATAGTGCCGTTCACCGTAATGGTCGAGGACTGCAAGCCGTTAAGGTTGTTTTCGGTAACGCCGTCAACCATCGAGTAGTAGCCGTTGGTTTGCCAGGTAATCGCAAGCTTGGCGAAATCCTCAGCTGTGGTTAGGGCGTAGGCACCGTTAGCTGCCGTCAGCGAATCCGGCAAGGTCAACTTATGAGTGTCCACATCAAGCTTAATGAAGTCGCCGCCCAGACGAACAACTTCACCGTAGGTCGCGATGTCGTCCGTCTTTGAGGCTGAGTTGCTACGCTTGAAGGTCCAGACCGCAGCGCCCTTGTCTCCCAGATCACCATTAGAGCCATTGCCGGCAGCGAAGATCAGCGCGTTGTGGTTCTCGTATACGAGCTGACCCGTCGTGGCGTTCTCGGCAAAACTTGCGCCCGACAGATCCGTGATGCCGCTGAATTTGATTACAGCATTCCACGCGGATCCCGCAATTCCCGCGGCACGGTTGCTTTGCGCCTTACCGATAGGATTGTCGCTTGTAAGTTTGAAATCTCGCACGTCAAGGACATTGCGCGTATCGACAACGCCCACGGCGCCACCGAACTTTCCGGTACCCGTTCGCGCCGAAGCATCTCCCTTGCACGCAACCGTCACGCCGTTGAAGACAACGGCAACGGGCTGCGAGTTAGGATTTGCGCTATCGCCAACATAGCCGACAACGCCGCCTGCGTCGGACAACTTGCTCGCAAGGTCAAACTCAATTGAGCACGTATTCTTATTATCTGCATCCTTTTCAACAACAAAGGCGCGCAAAGCGCCGTCGTCGTCCGTTTTCGTCGCGAACACCTTGCCGACAAGGCCGCCGTAGCTGCCGTTGACACTAACATCTTCTGGTAAGGCGAGTTTGCTCTTATACGTCCCGCCTTGCACCACGATGTCTCCATTAGAGATATCGGCCATGCCAAAAAGAGCGCCGGCGCGCTGCGACGCACCAAGAGTCACAAGGTCGCCCAGGTCGAACATATTGGACGTAACGGCAAATCCTTGCGCAAAGCTCACGTCGCCGATAACGCCACCAGAGCAAGCGCTGTTCTCGTCGCCAATATTTAGAGGACACCCAATCTGCTTATTATCCGCGCCCAGTGTGAGCACGGTCGCTTTACCAATAAAACCGCCGCTGGCAGTTGTGCCCTTGACGGTGAGCGCGTGTAGGTCGAGAGCTTTCGCGACGTTGACCATGGCACCCGTGCTCGAGCCAACGAGTCCTACAACGCCACCGGCGGAGCCGTTCGTAGACTGGACGGTGGCGGTGGGAACGTTTGCCAGAGTGCCAATGCTCAGGGTCGCACCGTCCTTGACTTCGCCTACGAGCAGGCCAGCGTTGCCAGAGCTCGTTTTGACGGCTCCGCCTGAGGTCAGATCGTTGGGGAACGTGACGGACTCAACCGTCAAGCTCCCGCTCTCGACCGTGTTGGCAATCAAGCCAATGTTGCCCGTCGCATTCGCGTTGAGATTCTTTCGAGAATCGGTGAGGCTATAGGTAACGTTCGCAGCAAGGTCGCCCGTCGTCGCACCCAGGAGGGGTGCCGTCAAGGCGGAAGTCGCATCCTTCACATCAACGTTCACGGGTTCCACGATGTCAACCGACGCGATGAGTGTCTTGCTCTCTTCGCCGTTTTCCGCACCGCTGACCTTCGAAGCGACCATCGGTGCGCTATAGCTAGTCGCGCCTACCCACTTTATCCTGACCGTTTTGTTTTGGTCAGACAGCTTGAGGTTATTAAAAACCGTCCGATCAGTCGTAAGCTCGACGGGACTATCAACGTCCCTATAGATCCTGCCTTCAAACGGACATTCATCACTGCCAAGACCCTGGAAAGACATGCCGTTATTAGCCGACTCGGTGAGCTTCGCATCGCCCGTGATGATAACCTTGATCTGCGCATCATAGTAAAGCGAAGCGTCGGCGTTAGACAGGACGGCGAACGCCTCCGACGACTTGACATCGAGGCTTCGGATTCCGCTCTCGTCGTCTTTGCGCACGATGCTTTCCGCGCCGTTCTTCTCGAGCAGCTCGACGAGCTTATTCAAATCCGTGATCGTCGCACCCGCCTGGGCATCAGCGTCCTCCGAAGTCGCATCATCGGCATCTTGCTCGGCGTCGTCAGTGGCGGCATCGTCAGCGGCATCGTCGTCTTCCGTCTGGTCGCCCGTGGAATCGGAACCCGTAGCGCTATCGGTGGTATCGCCTGCTGCAGCGTCATCCTTCGCCGCGTCATCCCCAGCACTGTCGCTGTCGGCGCCGGTATCACTCGACCCAGACCCGATCGTGACATCGCCGTTGGTCTCGCCGCCCTCGGCAGTATCCAACGCCTTCGCAGATGCGGCAGCAATCTCGTTCGAGATGTTCTGCCAGCCTGCCGCCACAGCAACCACCGTGGGCGAGCATGCTTGGAGCACCATGACCACCGTCATGAACTCTGCGAGTATGCGCTTTGCCGTTCTCATCGATTCCGTACCTCTTATCCTAAAAACTCTGCTTCCAGAGTTATTGAGTCTCCGTCGTGCCCGTCAGGGTAGTTCCACTCACGTTAATGCCCAGGTCACCCCAGCCACCGGGCGTTTTGCCGTCCGCTCGGTAAAAGTTGACGACCATCGAACCCGGCTCCATGGTGAACGTAGCCTTGCGAGCTGCAGCATCCACCGTCGCGCCATGGTTGATGTCAAAGAACGGGTCGATCTCCACGTTCTCCCCCCACCTAAGTTCGACGTTTGCCGGTGCGCCCGTAACCGTCACGCGGTAGTTGTACGCAGCGTAATCAGCAAACTTGCCAGCCTCATCGACCAGCGCGCCCTCGACCGCCGCGGTCTTGACCTCGGCCTTCTTTGACGGCACGACTTTCGCCGCCAGACAGGTGAGCTCGGTGCCGGGGCTCTCCTTCGAAACAACCATGGCCTTAATCACAAAGTAGGCATGTCCCAACTTGTCCTCAGGGAACGTCACGGTGTAGTCGTGCTTGGTGGGCTGATTCTCCGGAAGCTTGACGTTGCCGGCGGGTTGGGGCGCATAACTCCACGTGGTGCCATCGAGCCCACACCCCTCGACCGTTAAGGTATACGTCACGTTTTTATCGTTGCAGAAGTTGCTGTTGCTCAGCAAATAGTTATAGATGCTAAAGGTGAAGCTGCACTGCTTGTTGTTGGGATATACCGTAACGGAGCGCTGGGCGCGGGCAAGCTCGGCATCGCCGGGCGCGCTCATGTAGCCCGTGAGCAGGTCGCTCGCAAACAGGCTCTGAGCGGTGCCTGTCGCGGCGACGGACTTAAGAAATCCGTTGGCGATGTAGGCGGAATAGGTAAAGTAGCCACCCGCCACGAGCGCCACGGCACAAACAAGTGCGATTGCTGCCACAACCAGCTTATTCTTGACTAGGCTTTTGCTTTTTGCCAGCTGCTCGCACTCGGCATCCTGCTGATTCTCTTGCTTCTCCATGTGCGCCCCCTCTCCTACTTACCGCTCGTGTTGCGCGCTATCAGGTAGATCACGTCGGTCTCTTTGGTGCTCTCGTCCCACGAAAGCTTGATGATAAAGTTGAGTGTGTCATTGCCAGTCGAGCCGTCGAGCGTCTTGGCGTTGAGTTCGCTTTTGCCGAATTTCTTGTATCGGTAGAGCGGGCGCGCGTTGCGCTGGACGTTTTGATAGTCCTTGAATGTAGGGTCGCTTGTGCCCTCGCCCGGCACGGCTGCCAGGCCGTCGCCCGGGTCGTTAATGGGCGTGAAGCTCTTCAGCAGATCCGTTCCAGACATTTTCCAGCTATAGGGCTTGCCGCCCGCAGCGCCGCTCACGTCGGGAGTATCACCTAGGCCCGGATTCTCGGCTTTATACAGCTCGATAGTGAGACCTTTAATGTTGGTCGTATTCGCAAGCTGCAGCTCAAACCCGTCGCCGCCCGTCTGCACGCAAAACGGGCGCTTGAGCGTCACCGTGCTGCCAGTCTTGGTATCGCCGTATTCGGGGTTGTAGCTCAGGTCGATCTGCTCGGCTGCCGTAGCGTTGGGGCCCAGCACCTTGAGCTCTGCCGGCTCCTTGATCTTGCCGACGGTGGAGCCGCGATTGGCATCGACGAACCATCCGAGCGTCAATCCCAGCAACACGAGAAGCACGGCCACCAGACCCACGATGGCCAGGGATTCGCGACGGTGGTCGCTCACCCAAGCCTTGATGCGCTCGATGCGGCCAGCCGGACGCGCTTCGCCGTGCGAGCCGAACCCGTTGCCGCCGGGGTTTGCCGCTCCTTCGTTGTGTTTGATATCGCCCTGCTCGCGGGCATTAAGCTGCTCGTCCATTTATTTATCCGCCTCCTTGGCGGTGAAGCGCACGCGAATGTACTTGACGTTCTTGCCGATAATCTCGTCGGCGTTGTTGTAATAATTGGCGCAGGTCTCCACATCCGCAGAGGACATGCCGGCTCCGACAGGCGGAACCGCGCTAGGCGCCTGACCTGGCACGCTCGTGCTATCGGCGCGGAAATAGCGCGCGTGGTTATTGTTGATGTCGCCGACGAGGGTTGTGTATCCCCCCTCGTCGCCTGTGTTAGCGAAAAGGTTGCCACCGTAGCCGGCGTTGCCCGTGTGAACATAGCTCTTGAACTGCTCCGGCCAAATCCAGTAGAGGGTTTTGGTGACGGTTTCGGTCGTGCTATTTGAGTCCGCAGCGTAAAAGCTCGACTTTGGGATGGTAAAGCTCTGCGTAATGACGGTGACGCTGGCCCCGTCCTGGGTCACCGTGGTGGTCGTAGGGACCAGCGGATTCGAGTAAAAGCCAGAGGCGTCTTTGCCCTGAAAAACCAGGATATGACCGCGCACCAAATCTTTAAGCGAGTTGATGATCTCTTCGTTTTTCGATGCATCCGCAGCAGTGCCGCCCGTGCCCGCAACGCTCGTCTGAACAGAAATTTCCCAGGTCATCTCCACCGTGATATCGTGCAGGTCATTGCAGAGCGGCCTGACGTTGAGCTGGAGCTGGCCGGCCGACCCCGGAGAGAGACCGCCATCGGCGCTCATGTTATTGAGGTTGAAAAGATTGTTCACGGCAAGGCTTGTACTGTCCGACGCGTAGTTGTCCTGAGTGTCGTACTTACCCGCCGTGCCGCCCTGCGTTCCCGAGAGCACAAACCGCGGGCCCTTCGCCGCGATCGTGCTCCCCGTGGCACTCACTCGGTTATTCGCGGCAAACCAGGCCAGGCATGCAAAGATGGCAACGATGGCGGCCAGCACAAACAGACCGCTCACCAGGAAATCCTTCCAGAAATCCTTGAGGGTCCGCGCGTGCTCGTCGGCAGCTTGGCGGTACTCGGCCGCCGTCTTGTGCTGCTGGAGCTCGCTATGTCGGTCCATGCCACTCATCGCTTGCGTTTGCCCTGCTAGCGGGCGTGCCATCCTTTCCGCTCGGTCGCGTTTATCCGTTGTTCGCAGGTAGAGAATTCAGGCAGAATACAACACCGTACGATAAGGTAAAAGAATAGCATTGACCTGCGGCTTGCTCCACAACGCAAGCCTTAATGATGTCTTAAAGATTACGAACAGCAGCTTCTTCCATATGCCAAGGACATGGTGCAAACAAACCTGACCACTTGCACCAATCCGCAGCACCGGGCAGCGGGCACACGGCGTGCCGCCCCTTAACACCCCAACGCGCGCACGGGTATCACGTAGATACCGTCCTCGACCTCGCGAGCGTACTCACCCACCCCCACAATCACGGCCATAAACTCCGGTTCGCGCGTGCGTGAACGAGGGTTTCCACAGACCTTCTTGCGAACGCGCTTGAGGCTCTCGACGCCGGCGCTCGCCTTATCTTCACTCACCTTAATCTCAAAGGCGGCCCACCGTCCGTCGGCTAGCTGCACGATAGCATCGCACTCAAGGCCCGAATCGTCGCGATAATAGCGCACAGGCGTGCTATCCAGCAGGTCGAGCGACCGCGCGTAGACCGAAAGGTCGCGTATGACCAAATTCTCAAACACCAGACCAAATGTCTGCCAGTCGGCAAGCAACGCCTGCAAGGACATACCTAGCAAGGCGCAAGCAAGGCTCGGATCTGCCAGATAGCGCTTGGGCTTGACGGTAAAGCGTCGTTTGTCGCGCGCGGCGGGAACCCAACCGGGGACCTCCTCGAGAATGAACATGCCTTTGAGGGCATCCAGGTACCTACGCACCTTGGTCTCGTCGGCAAACGCTGCGGGTTCCTCCTCGGCACCGAACATATTCATAAGAATCGTTTTATACGTGGTCGCCTGTCCCAGATTGCGCGCGATCGATGCGGAGACTCGACGAGCAATATCGGGGTCGAGACCGACCGCCGGGAAGCTGCTCGAAAACGCGGTGTTGAGATATTCGCGGGCGATGAGCTGGGCGTCAGCCGAAACCATATCGATCGCCTCGGGCCATCCGCCGCGGCAGGCGGCTTCGACAAGCCCCGGTGTATCGCCATTGCACCGGCAGGGCTCAAAACGATGCTCAAACAAGCCCGCCAGGCTCACCTTGCCGTTGGACTCACCTGTCTCGGCAAGCGTCATGGGGTGCATGCGGACGCGACCGATGCGTCCGGCTCCACTATGCGCGGGCGCCTCCGCCTTTGAGCCAAACGCAGGCGTGGCGGAACCCGTGAGGATATAGGCGCCGCGCGTGCCCCGGGTGCGGTCAACCTCGTGTCTAACGTAGTCCCAAATTTGGGGAACGCGCTGCCACTCATCGATAATATGCGGACGGTCTCCCAGCAACATCATCGCCGGGTCGGCACGTGCGAGGTCGAGATTCTCGTCGACATACGAGGCGGACGCCCCGTGCTCAAGCGCGGCCCACGTCTTGCCGCACCACTTGATGCCCGCAATCTCGACCGCGCCAAAGACACGAAGGTAGCGCTCGATTTGCGCATCCACGATACGTGGGATGTATCCGTCCCGATGTAGCCTCTCGCCTGCCATGAGCCACCCCCGCAGATTTCCAGGTCCTGCTTTCTGATTCTTCTATTCCACTGTAGCAAATTCGGATTTTCGGGTGGTTGCGATTCGGATTTTCGTGTTCATATAATTCGGATTTTCATGTTCTAAGTATTCGGATTTTCTGGTGCTCAAGATTCGGATTTTCTGAACCAGCTGGTCAGTGGGCGCCCTCATTGGCAAAAAGGCGGGGAGCACCGATAACGGCACCCCCCGCCCACTCAATACGCGATAGCTTTCTTGCCTAGAGCTCGTTGGCCGCGTGATATGCCGTGCGAATGGCGCTCGCAATGTCGGCGGTGCGCTCGCCCGAGCAGTCGCCCACGCAGGTCACGGGCACCGTCACGCCGTCCAGGTCAAACGCGTTGGCCTTGGAGCCTACGGCCATCACCACGTAATCGCAGGCGATCTTCACCGGCTCCTCGGCGCCGTCCTCGGTGGTGCGAATGGCCTCCACGCCCTCGTCGGTAATGGCGGTCAGGCGGGTCTTAACGTGCTGCTCCACGTTGTGCTCTGCGAAGTCGCTCATGATCAGCGGCAGAATGGTCTCGGACTCGCCCGCGGCAATCTTGTCGAGCATCTCGACAATCGCCACCTCGCAGCCGTGCTGCAGCAGGTACTCGGCAGTCTCGGTGCCCACCAGGCCGCCGCCGATAACGGCGACGCGGCCCGTAAGCTCCACCTTGCCGGCCAGCACGTCCCAGCTCGAGACGACCTTCTCCGAGTCGGCACCCGGAACGGGGATGACCACGTCGTGTGCACCCACGGCCACAATCGCGGCGTCGGCGGCGTTGAGTTCCTCGGCCGTAGCGGCGTGGTTGAGCTCAGCCTTCACGCCCAGGCCGGGCAGGATCTTCTCGTAGTACTCGACCGAGCGCATAATCTCGTCCTTGCGCGGAGGCGCGGCCGCCAGCACAATCTGGCCGCCCAGATGATCGCTCGCCTCGTAGACAGTCACGTCGTAGCCGCGCTTGGCCGCCACGCGCGCGGCCTCCAGGCCGGCAATACCGCCGCCCACCACGGCGATCTTCTTGTCGCCCTCGCCCGGCTTGATGGCGACGGTCGCCTCGTCGCCGTTCTCGGCATTAAGCACGCACGAAATGTACTTGCGGTTTTGAATCGCGTCGACGCAGCCCTTGTTGCAGTTGAGGCACTCGCGGATGGGCTCACCCGTGGCGGCCTTCAGCGCAATGTCGGGGTCGCACATGAGTGAGCGGCCATAGGCGATGATGTCAGCCGCGCCGTCTTCCAGAATCTTCTCGCCGGCCTCGACCGAGACCACGCGACCGACGGTTGCCACCGGCACGGAGACCAGGGCCTTAACGCGCTCGGCCACCGGCAGCGTCCAGTTGTAGGGCATGGCACCCATGGGCGGAATGGTGTCCCCCATGTTGCCGGTGTGGTTGGCCTGTGCGACCTGGATCATATCGATGCCCGCGCCCTCGAGCAGCTTGGCAAACTCGCAGGCCTCGTCGGGCTGCAGGCCGCCCTTGCCGCGCGGCGTGCCGTCGGGGTTCTCCATGATCACGGGGAGCTTGTACTCCACCATCAGCTGCGGCGCGGCTTCCTTAATGGCGGCGACGACCTCCAGCGCGTAGCGGACGCGGTTCTCGAACGAGCCACCGTACTCGTCGGTGCGCTGGTTGAGGATGGCCGAGCACAGCGAACCCACCAGACGGTCGCCGTGGACCTCGATGGCGTCGATGCCGGCCTGCTGCGCGCGGGCGGCCGAGGCGGCGATGGCCTCCTTGATCTGGGTGAGCTGCTCTACGCTCGCCTCGTTCACAAAGTGCTGCATGTCGTGGTGCAGCTTGGCATATGCCTGCTTGCGGATCTCGTTGGACTCGGCCATCTTGGCGGCGAAGGCCTCCTCGTCGCCGGCGGCCTTGGCCTCCTGCGCGGCCTTGGCAGCGGCCATGGAACCCATGACCATGCGGCCGACGCCGGGCACGTCGTACTCGGGGTGGAACAGCTGCAGCGCGACCTTGGCGCCGTGCTTGTGAACGGCGTCGGCCAGCGCCTTAAACGTGGGGATCTGGGCGTCGGTCGCTAACTTGGGCGTGGGGCTTGCGGTCATAACGGGAGCGACGTCACCGATGACGATGTAGCTCACGCCGCCACGGGCCAGGCGCTCGTAAAAAGCCAGGCTGCGCTCGCCGATGGAACCGTCGCGCTCCTCGTAGCCGGTGGTCAGCGGCGGGAACATAATGCGGTTCTTGAGCTCAAGGGGGCCAACCGTAATGGGCTGGAGCAGCTTGGATGCAGGTGCGGTCATGGACATTCCTCTCTTGTAGGCGCGGCGGCGATGGTGCCGCGTAGTTGTCTAGAGGATATGGCATGGGAGCACAGTGGCGCAATGGAAATCGGCAGACAGCAGGTAACGGCAGGTGGATGGGGCGGGGCGGCCCGTCGGTTCGTCTCAATCTGTAACAGTTAGGCCCTATTTTGCCGAGCAACTGTTACAGATTGAGACGAACCAATCTAGCCTGCCGAAAGATCTAGATCTGTAACAGTTACTCAGTAAAAACCGTCCCTCGTGTTACAGATTTAGACAAACGAAGACCGTCCTGCCGAAACATCTCAATCTGTAACACCTAGCCGCTCAAATCGGGTCTAGATGTTACAGATCGAGATTTTGTTTGAGAGGCCGAGAATTGGACCGAAAACACGGTCCCGGAATAACAAAAAAGCTCGCCGGGTAGGCCGACGAGCTGCAAGTTCTTGGTCGCGGGGGCAGGATTTGAACCTACGACCTCCGGGTTATGAGCCCGGCGAGCTACCAGACTGCTCCACCCCGCAATGTCTGGGCGCCTCATGTGCGCAAGAAAGAATATTACGCGGGAGTTCGGTAAACGGCAAGGAAAATCTCGTAGAGCATAATTCCTTCATATTTAAACCCCTCAGCCCCTATCACCGTAAACGAATCGCAGCCGAGCGCCGTCGACGGCACGTATACAATGGTGCGCGTCCTTTTATGCCAACACCGGGAGTAGACATGCTGCTCGCTATCGATATGGGAAATACGCAGACGGCCATGGGCCTGTTTGACGGAGACGAGCTGGTGCAGTCGTGGCGTATGCCCACCGATCGCTCCTATACCGCCGACGAGATCCACGTGCGCCTGATGGGTTTCTTTAAGATGTACGGCCTCTCGCTCGATGCGGTTGACGCGATCGCCTTTGCGGGCGTGGTGCCGCAGCTCTCGCGCGAGTGGCACGCCGTGGCCGACCGCATTGCCGCAGACGCCATCGTCATCGGGCCGCAGACGGCCGCCGTGACCAAGCTGCGCGCGGCGCGCCCCCAGGCCGTGGGCGCCGACCGCGTCGCCAACGCCGTTGCGGCCGAGACTTTCTACGGCGCGCCGGCGATCGTGGTGGACTTTGGCACCGCGACCAATATCGACGTCATCGATGAGGACGGTTATTACATTGGCGGGGCGATTGCGCCGGGCATCCGCATCTCCATGGACGCGCTTGCCGCCCGTGCCGCCAAGCTCGCCAGCGTGCCGCTCGAGGCGCCCGAGCACGCCATCGGTCGCGACACCGAAGAGTGCATCAAGGTCGGCGCCGTGGTGGGCGCTGCCGCCATGGCCGAGGGCCTGGTCGCGCGCATGAAGCGCGAGCTGGGCCGCGAGGACGCCACCGTTATCGCCACGGGCGGCCTCGCCAGCATCGTCGCCGATTCGACCGATGCCTTCGACGTGGTAGACGGCCAACTCACCATCAAGGGCATCTGCGAAATCTACCGCCGCATGCAGAAGCTGGGGGTAAAACAGGGACATAAGTCGAGCACGCCCGATGTCACAGCCCCGCAAACGTTCGCCAAGCCTATTCCTCAAAACTGAAAAATTTTCAATTTTGAGGAATAGGGCGCTGGCAACCCATTCACCAGATAGGCGAAACCCTCCCCGGCACAGGCCGAAGAGGGCTTCGTTGTCATCGTTATCTTTGAGCGCGGGCGCCTCGCGTTACAGTCCGCGAATCCGTACGGCCTCGGGCGGAAACTCCTGCTCGCCGGCATCGGTCTTGATGGTCGCGCGGCCCCAGATGTCCAGGCCCGCAAACACACCGACTGCGAGCGGCAAGCCGTTGGGCGACACCGCCGCGACCTGACGACCCAGCAGTGGCACCATGTCAAAGTACTCGCCCAGCACCGGAGCCAGCGGGCCGGCAGCGCCCTGCGGCGTGTTGGCGGCAACCGCCCAGGCGTCAACGCGGGTCAGCACAGCGGCGGCCAATGCCTCGATCAGCGCCTCATCTGCCATATCCACGCCAAGCTCACCCAGCGCCGCACGCTCAATATCAACCGTCACCGCGGCAAACATGCCCGCAGCACCGGCACCGCCGTTCACGGCAACACGCGCGAGCGACGCCTCAAACGCAGGCGCACCGCACACGATATCGCTCGGCCACTGGATACCCACTTTACCGGCAAGGCCCAACCCCGGCGTCGAAGCCGTGCCCACGAGCGCGTCCATCATGCCCATCGCGGCCACAAACGGCAGGCCGTGGAAGGCATGCATGTTCACATCGGGGCGCACAACCAGCGAAAACGTCAGCGAAGCATCGCCCACGCTCCACGCGCACCAGCCCGCGGACACGCCCTCGCGGCCCGCGTCACGCGCCGCGTCGAGCTCGGTACCGGCGACAACAGCATTCATCTCGATCATCTACATACGCCCCAATTCGCCCACGATATGGCCCACGCGATCCTCGGGTTCCTTGACCTCGACACCGTTATAGCGGAAGAACCGCGCCGGGTCGTGCATCAGGTCCTCGAGCGGCACCAGCACAAAGTCACGCTCGCCGATCAGCGGATGCGGCAGGCGCAGCTTTTTGCCGCCGTGGGTCTCGCCGTCCATCCACAGCAGGTCCAAGTCGATGGTGCGCGGACCGTTGGCCTTGGCCTTTTTGGAGCGGTCGCGACCCAGCTCGGCCTCGATCTTCATGAGCTCGTCGAGCAGCACCAACGGCGCCAGCTCGGTCTTAATCTCGATGACGGCGTTGGCAAACGCGTCCTGGCGCGTCTCGTAGGCCGGCTCGCTCTCGTAGATCTTGGAGGAGTTGGACACGCAGGTGAGTGGAATCTCGGCGATCATGTCGCGTGCGGCGCGGATGTTGTCACAGCGATGCCCCAGGTTGGAGCCCACGGCCACAAACGCGCGGCGCGGCTGCGGCTTGGCAACCGCCCAGTAGCCGTTCAGGAACTGCGCAAAGCCCGCGGCGTCGTGCACGCGCACGATGTTGGCACCGGCCTGGATGGCGCCCAGGCACACGCCAAACGTAGCGGCATCGCGCTCGGCGGCCTCGGTCACGCCCGAGACGGCGCCCACAAAGCGCTTGCGCGATACGGCGCACATGAGCGGATAGCCCAGTGACGCCATCTTGGCAGTCTCGCGCTGGATGACGATGTCCTCGTTGGCCGTCTTGCCAAAGCCCGGACCGGGATCGATGCAGATGCGGTCGCGCGACACGCCGGCGTGGATGAGCGCGCGGGCCTGGTCGGACAGAAAGCCCATGACGCGGCGCATGATGGGCGCCGAATCGGGCAGGGTGAAGCGGCGGAGCTGCGAGGTGGGCACGTAGGCTTCCTCGCGGCGGGCGCTGCGGCGCATCATGGCCGCCAGGTGGTCGTTGGGCTCCGATGCGGCCTCGGTGGCTGCGGGCGCGGCCTCGGGCGCGGGCGCGACGGTCTCGGCGGCAGCAGCCTGCTCGGCGGCCGGCGTCTCCTGCCCCAGCTCGGCTGCAGGCTCGGTCGCGGGCTCCGGTTCGCCAAACGGCAACGAGGGCTGCACCACGCCGCCCGGAAGCTTGGTCTCCGGCTTAGGCTCGCCCAGCAACTTACCGCGACGGCGACGAGCGGGCTTCTCAGCCTCGCGCGCAGCCTCGGCGGCCGCCTCGCGCGCCTTCTCGGCAACAAACGCCGCGGCCGAAGTATCGAGCTGCACCGTCGCGTGCGTACGAGCGGGCGCGGCGACCTCGCCGGCGTGCATTACGATGACGCCGCAGGTGCTCGTCTTAACGAACTCGACCATCTTGGGGTCGGTGAAGCCCGTCACATCGTTGACAATCGAAGCACCGCAGCGCACGGCCGCCTTGGCAACCGCCACGTGGCGCGTGTCGATCGAGACGATGGCGCCCTCTTTGGCCAGCGCGCGCACCACGGGCAGCACGCGGCGAGCCTCCTCGTCGGGGTTGACCGGGGTAAAGCCAGGGCGCGTGGACTCGCCGCCTACGTCGATGATGTCGGCGCCGGCGTCGAGCATCGCCAGGCCATACTCGATGGCGGCATCCGGGTCGAAGTGCTCCCCGCCATCGCTAAACGAATCGGGCGTCACGTTGAGGACGCCCATGATGCGCGGACGGTCAAAGCTGAGCTCATACTTTCCGCACCGCCATGTCTTGCTGTCGTTCGCCATGAACATCCTCCTAAAATGCCCACGCCGCCGAGCTTGGGGAGCTGGCGGCGGGGTCGCTTTGCACTTAGTCTTTCTATTGTATCCGCGCACACGGGCTAGAACGCAAACGCGGCCGCGATGTCGCAAGAAATCAGCAGGTCGGCATTTGCATCCTGATCGGTAGGCGCCAAATTGCAAATGGCCAGCGTATCGCCAGCAAAGTAGCGTGTGAGACCCGCCGCCGGGTACACCACGAGCGATGTTCCGCCCACGATGAGGGCATCGGCCGCAGCGATGGCGGCAACGGCACCGGTCAACACATACTCGTCGAGCGGCTCTTCGTAGAGCACCACATCGGGCTTGATGCGACCACCGCACGCAGGGCACACGGGCACGCCCGCGGCGTCCTCATGCTCGCGCGAGCAAATCCACTCGGCGCTATAGACCGCGCCGCACGACTGGCAAATGTTGCGATGGACCGATCCGTGCAGCTCGAACACGCGCTGCGAGCCCGCCATCTGATGCAAGCCGTCGATGTTTTGCGTCACCACGGCATCAAGCTTGCCGACGCGCTCCAGCTCGGCCAGCTTGGTGTGGCAGCGGTTGGGCTTAGCGTTAAGCGCGATCATCTTGGTGCGGTAAAAGTCGAAGAACTCGGCCGGATGCGCCTCGTAAAAGCTATGCGACAGCATGGTCTCGGGCGGATAGGCAAACTGCTGGTGATACAGGCCGTCCACGCTGCGGAAATCGGGGATGCCGCTCGCCGTGGAAACACCCGCGCCGCCAAAGAAGACCACGCGCTTGTGGGTATCAAAAAGCTCCGCCAGCGCGGCGGAGGCCTGCTTGGGATTCGATATTGCCTGCGTCATATGAGTCCTCCGTCCTTGTTGATCGGGCGGCGTCGGGCGATGTCCCAGCATGCGACCTTTAAGTCAGCATGCGCGGAGCCCACCCCGCCCCTGTTGCGCTAATCTTAAGCCTGCCAACCCCGTCGAAAGGACACCATGCCTCAGACTTACACTTTCGCCTCGTGGAACGTCAACGGCCTGCGCGCCGTGCTCAAAAAGGACCCGAGCTTTATCCAGATCGCGCAAGAACTCGACGTCGATATCCTGGCGCTGCAAGAGACCAAGTTGCAAGAAGGCCAGGTCGATATTGACCTGACCGGCTATCACCAAACTTGGAGCTACGCCGAGCGTAAAGGCTATTCGGGCACTGCGGTCTTTAGCCGCCAGGAACCGCTGTGCGTGCTGCATGCCGACGCGCTGTTACCCCACGCCGGCGAGGGCGAGGCGGCCGTACTCGTCGCCCAAGCCGCAACCGAGGGCCGCGTCTGCGCGCTGGAGTTCGACAAGTTCTGGTTTGTCGACGTCTATACACCCAACGCCCAAAATGAACTCGCCCGCATCGACGTGCGCATGGCCTGGGACGATGCTTACCGCGGCTTTTTGAACGCGCTCGAGCGCGAGACCGGCAAACCCGTCGTGACCTGCGGCGACTTTAACGTGGCGCACGAGGAGATCGACCTTAAGAACCCCAAGTCCAACCGCGGCAACGCCGGCTTTTCGGACGAGGAGCGCGGCAAGTTTACCGAGCTGCTCAACGCCGGCTTTACCGATACCTGGCGCGCGGCAAACCCCGACGTCGAGGGCGTCTACAGCTGGTGGAGCTACCGCTTTAATGCCCGCAAGAACAACGCCGGTTGGCGCATCGACTACTTCCTGGTAAGCGACGCAATCGCCGGCAACGTGCGCGACACGGGCATCCGCGGCGACATCTTTGGCAGCGACCACTGCCCCGTCACCCTCACGCTAGAGCTCTAGCCCCAGCTGATCCCCTGGGGACGGAGGAAAACGAATCATTTTCACTTCGCGAGATCATCCACGCAGCTCGCTTGCCACGAAACTGGCCCATCTACTACGTTTAAGCCACCACCCTCAACCACAGCGAACAACGAAAAAAGAAAACCGCAGGTAGAAAGCCTGCGGTTTTTCATAAAACGCGGTTGTGTTTGGGGGTGTCGGGCCAAACGTAGTAGATGGGCCAGTTTCGTGGCGGACATCCCCAGCGACCGCTTAGGGACGGGGAAACGGATCCTTTCGGCCCTCTGAGATCAGTGACGACAGCAATATATGCCGGCCATTTCAAAACTATGCCGGTTTACGGGGCCGAATCGCGAACCCCCAACCACACGTAACTGAGGCAAAATAAAACCGCAGGTAGACGACTCGTCTATTTTCGAAAAATGCCGGTATGGTCGGTCTGTGCCAATCTAGCCCCGTAAACCGACATAGTTTTGAAATGGTACTTCATCAGTATTGATTCCCGCCCCGGCGCAACCAGCTCTACAGCCCGTATTTCACGACGACTCGGTTGATGCGACGACACCAGGGCCTGTACAGGGCGGCCAAGAACACGCAGGTCGCGAGGCCGTGTGTGATATCGAACGGCACCGCCGTGGCAAGACGCGCTACGGCGCCCGCCCACGTGAGCGGCTGCACAAAACCGATGATGTCGTAGGCGTTGATCACAACGCCATAGAGCAGGCCCGAGGCAAAGCCATACGCCAACAGCGCCGGCATTCGCACGGTCTCATCGGCGCGATCAAACGCGCCCGCATGCGCCAGTGCGCCACCGATATAGCCCACCAGACCCCAGGCATACATCTGCCATGGCGTCCACATGCCCTGCCCAAAAAAGAAATTGCTGGTCAGCGCCGCCAGCGCGCCGACCATAAAGCCGTTACGACGGCCGAGTGTCGCCCCAGCGATAATGGCGATGGCACTCACAGGTTTAAAGTCGGGAATGGGGCCAAACAGGATGCGCCCCGCCGCGGCCAATGCCGCCAACACCAGCGTGGGCATAATCTGGCGCAGGCCCGGTCGCGACGCCTCGTAGCCCGCAAAGAACAACGCAAGCACCAGCGCCACCACGACAAGCATGGCAAGCGCCGCCTGCTCAACGCCCGCCAGCAACGCCGCGGCCATTACCGCTGGCACCGCCAGCAGCAGTGGGATCTCCAGTTTTGCTAGTAGGCGCGAGACGCGATAATCCGTCATCCCATCACGCCCTATAAAACACGTTGTCGGCAAAGAAATCGACCGACGGCTCCATGCAGGCAATCTCACCGTCGAACATCATGGCAATGTCATCGGCAACCTGCTCGGCAAAATCCAGATCGTGCGTGGCCATAATGACGGTGCCGCCAGCCTTCGCATGGTCACGCAGGGCGTGGGCGATGATGCGGCGGCTGGCCAGGTCCAAACCCTTGGTGGGCTCATCGAGCAATAGCAGCTCGGGGCCAATCAGCAGCAGTTTTGCCAATGCAAGCAGTTGACGCTGTCCGCCTGAAAGATCGTACGGGTGGCGTCCATCCAGGCCCGACAGCCCCAGGCTCGCCGCGCGCTCCCGCGCCACAGCCTCGTCATATCCGCAGGTCGAAGCCCATTCCATCAGCTCGTCGCGCACCGTCTCGGCAACCAGCAACGCCTTGGGATTCTGAGGCAGCAGCGCTGCCGATCCCGCCCCGCGCTCCATATGCCCACGCTGCAACTTGACCGTCTTGGCCAGCACCGAAAGCATTGTCGACTTGCCGCAGCCGTTACCGCCAACAACCGCATGCACCGCGCCTGCCGAAAACGACGCATCGAGCCCACGCAGCACCCAGCCGGACGCCCGATCGTAGCGAAACCAGCTCCCTGCCAGGGTGGTAGCCGGCCCAGCGTGCATTTTTGGGAGTATTCGGCATCCACCGGCGCGCGATGGCGCCCCCGAGTCACCCTGCGGCAGTATTTGCGCCACAAATTCAGCCGATTTGTCTGATTTCAGTCCTTTTTTTGCACCCGGAGCGCCCCCGCGCGGGTCCAAAGAGCCCGGCTGGCCACTGGCGCTGCTGAAAACTCCGTTTTTTGCACGCCGCGAGGCACCCCACCCCGGCACCTCGCCAGAAAACAGCTCTTCACGGTACCCCAGGGAGGCAATGTCAGCCACCTCGCACACGCGCCCGTCCTCAATCCGATACGTGCACGTCGCGTATTCGAGCATCGGGCGCGGCTGGTGCGTTGCCACAACAACCGTACAGCCCAGCTCGCGATTCACGCGAAACAGCGCATGCAGAAATTTTTTCTCGGCAACGGGATCCAGTTGGGACGTGGGTTCGTCGAGCAGCAGCACGCGCGGGCGCAACGCCAGCACGGCTGCCAGCGACAGCAGCTGCTTGCGTCCGCCCGAAAGCGTATCAGTATCGCGGTGAAGCCAATCCTCCAACCCAAAGAAATAGCTGGTCTCGGCTACGCGACGGCGCATCTCGTCGCGCGACATGCCTAGGTTTTCCAGGCCAAACGCCATCTCGTGCCACACGGTTTCGCACACGATCTGGTTCTCGGGGTCCTGAAACACATAGCCCACGCGCTCCGCGGACGCTCGAACGTCCATGTCGGCAACGCTCTCGCCCAGCACGCGCAGCTCGCCAGTGCACGCGCCCGTCGGCGCAATCTCGGGTTTGAGCAGCGAGAGCAGCGTTGACTTACCCGACCCAGTACCACCTACCAGCAGTGCAAACGCACCTTGGGGAACAGACCAGTCGAGCCCGTCGAGTACCGGCGCCTCAGCCCCGGGGTAGGTAAAGCTCAGGTCCCGCACTTCAATCGCCGGCGTATCCGGGGCGCACGACACGCCCGCCATCATGCTCCCGTCCAACCGAGCCATCAGCCAAACCTCTTCTCGTCAATCGCATGCAGCACACAGGGCAGCACCATCCAGGCCGCGTATACAACATAGCCCGGCCACGGCGCCGGCGCCGAAAGCTGCGGGTAAAACGAATACTGCGCCATCGCGGTCCGCGCCACTGCCGTCGTGGCCACGCCAAACAGCGCAAGCCCAACCAGCGCGGCAACGTCGCTGCGCCCCAGCCGATACCGCGCATACGTCGTACGACGCGTCGCGGCACCCCACCCGCGCGAGCGCATCGCGTCCGCGCGCTCCAGCGAATCTTCCATGCCCCAGCCCATCAACACGCTCGACGCCCGCAGGCGCGAGCGTACGGGGTCGGCCGGCGCGCGGCCCGGCACGTCAATCGCATCTTGCACCGCCAGCACCGTACGACCGCGGCGCAAAAACTGCGGGATAAGCCTCATGCACATCGAGATCATGAGCGCAATCACCGGCGCGGCATTGCCCAGCAGCGCGAGTACCTTGTCGTATTCGAGCATCGATGCCGCCGCCTCAAACCACAGTATGCTCGCCACAAACAGCCCGCCCATGCACAGGCCGTATACCATGCTCTCCAGATACACCGCGCGCATGCCAATACGGAACAGCTCCGTCGAGCCCGAGGCGCTAAACAGCGGATTGAGCACCGCAACGATCAAAATCACCGGCAGCTGCCAGCGGAGTGCGCCCAGCGTGCGGGCAGCCCCACGCGTCGCAAATCCATACGCCAGCCCGCCCGCAAGCGACAGCGCGATCAGCACCGGTTGCATCGAGAACATGGTGAGCCCCAGCGTCAGCACCATGTAGAGGGCCGGCACAGCCGGATGCGACATCGAGAATGCCGCGACGGGCTCGCCGCCAAACTCCTCTTGTATGTTGTCCACGGGCACCCCCGTCCCATCGCTCAAACGACAGCTCCGCAGCACCGCCAACGCCGCACGCAAGCAGCGCAAACGCCACGCCGGCGGCGCAAACCTCAACCGCCGCAAACCAATCGCTACGCGCTCAACATATGCCTGCGGTATCATATTGCGCCGTGTATCGTTTCCAAACACACGTCTCTATAACGTAACAGGAGATCACATGGACGCAACCGCAATTATCCTCGCCGCCGGCGAGGGCACCCGCATGAAGTCGAACCACTGCAAGGTTTCGCACAAGATCCTGGGCAAGCCCATGGTCCAGTGGATCGTCGACGCTACCATCAAGGCCGGCTGCAGCCGCGTCGTGGTCGTCATCGGCAGCCACGCCGACGAGATGCGCGCCCTCATCGACGGCGCCTACGCCACCAGTGCCACCAAGGTCGAGTGCGTTGAGCAGACCGAGCGCCTGGGCACCGGTCATGCCGTGAAGGTCGCGCTCGAGGCCTGTGGCATCACGCAAGGCCCCGTCGTCGTGCTCAACGGCGACCTGCCGCTCATCACCGCCGACACCGTCGCCAAGTTCGCGCAAACCGTCGCCACCGGCGAGCTCGCCTGCACCGTCATGACCATGACCCCGCCCGATCCCTTTGGCTACGGTCGCATCAAGCTGGGTGCCGACGGCCAGATCGAGCGCATCATCGAGCAGAAGGACTGCACGCCCGAGCAGGCCGCCACGCTGCTGGAGTGCAACGCCGGCTGCTACGCCTTCGACGGCGCGCAGCTTGCCACCCACATTAACGAGATCGGCAACGACAACGTGCAGTCCGAGTACTATCTGCCCGACATGCTCGAAATCCTCAAGGGTCACGGCCAGGCGGTCTCCATCTTCCACTGCGACGACTACCGCGACGGCTTGGGCGTCAACAGCCGCATCCAGCTCGCACAGCTCACCGCCATTGCGCGCGACCGCATCAACGAGCACTGGATGGCCGAGGGCGTTACCTTCATCGACCCCACGCAGGCCTGGATCGGCCCCGACGCCACCATCGGCCGCGACACCGTCGTCTGGCCGCAGACGCACCTGATCGGCCACGTCACCGTGGGCGAGGAGTGCCAGCTCGGCCCCAACAGCCGCCTCACCGACACCACCGTCGGCAGCGGCTGCACCATCGATGAGACCATCGCCATCGAGGCCGTCATCGAGAACGGCGTCGACTGCGGCCCGCGCGCCTACCTGCGCCCGGGCACCCACATGCTCGACGGCTCCAAGGCCGGCACGCACGTGGAGATCAAGAAGTCCACGATCGGCGAGGGCTCCAAGGTGCCGCACCTGTCCTACATCGGCGACACCACCATGGGCCCCGGCGTCAACGTGGGCGCGGGCTCCATCACCTGCAACTACGATGGCGTGCACAAGCACAAGACCGTCATCGGCAAGGATGCCTTCATTGGCTCCGACACCATGATGGTCGCGCCCGCCCAGATCGGCGACGGTGCACTCGTGGCCGCCGGCTCCGTCATCACCGAGCCGGTCCCGGCCGACGCACTTGGTCTGGGCCGCGCCCGTCAGGTAAATATTGAGGGCTGGGCCGCCGATTACCGCCGCCGCCTGCACGAGGACGACGAGGTATAACGTTTTACCAAGCACAAAAGGAGCTGCTCCATGGGGGCGGCTCCTTTTTCTATCGTGACCTGCGCAACCGGATGAGTGGTCGGTTCGTGTCCGTTGGCGGTAAAGACGTTATCAGGACCCGATAAACCCCGCCGCGCGGTTACAATGCAACAAGGCATCTATATGGCATTCGATGTATAAAGGAGAAGGGTAATGCCGATTAATGATCCCGAGAAGTCGGAGAATATGCGCAAGTCCATCCGCGTGTATTCCGGTTCCTCCAACCGTCCCCTCGCTCAGAAGATTGCTGAGTACCTTGGGGTCGAGCTTTCGGGCCTTACGCTAAAGCAGTTCGCCAATGGTGAGATTTACGCCCGCTACGACGAGACCGTCCGCGGCGCCGACGTCTTCCTGATTCAGTCCGTGGCCGGCGGCAACGTCAACGACATGCTCATGGAGCTGCTCATCGCCACCGACGCTGCCAAGCGCGCATCCGCCCGCTCCATCACCGCCGTTATCACCCACTACGGCTATGCCCGCCAGGACCGCAAGGCCGGCCCGCGCGAGCCCATCACCGCCCGCCTCGTCGCCAACCTGCTCGAGCGTGCCGGCGTCAACCGCATCATCACCCTCGACCTGCACCAGGGCCAGATCCAGGGCTTCTTCGATATCCCGGTTAACCACCTGTCCGCACTGCCGCTGTTTGGCCAGTACTATAACGACATGCACTTCGACACCGACAACCTGGTTGTCGTCTCCCCCGACGTGGGTCGCGCCAAGGCCGCCAAGAAGCTGTCCGACATGCTCGGCTGCGACCTGGCCATCGCCCACAAGGGCCGTCCGCGCCACAACGCCGCCGAGGTCATGGGCATCATCGGTGACATCAAGGGCAAGACCTGCATCATCAACGACGACATGATCGACACCGCTGGCACCCTGTGCGCCAACGTCAAGGAGCTCAAGGCTATGGGCGCCGGCGACATCTACGTCTGCGCCACCCACGGCATCTTCTCCGGTCCGGCCATCGAGCGTCTGAACGATGCCCCCATCGTCGAGTGCGTCGTCACCGACGCCATCCCCGTCGAGGTCGGCGGCAAGATCAAGACCATCTCGGTCGCCGAGGAGTTCGCTCAGGCCATCTCCGCCGTTTACCACGAGGAGCCCGTCTCCACGCTCGTCGGCGGCGACTTCGCGCTGTAGTCCAACGCGTATCGCATCATCTTTGATGTTTTTAAAGGGTCGGAAGCTCGCTTCCGACCCTTTTTCTATTCCTCGCCAATCCGCCCTGGACAGTTAGTTCAGATACGTATTTTTTAAAGCTCCAAAGGTCCGTTCGGAGCCTTCTGAGCTCCCCGGCGGATGCCATGCCGCCCGAAGCTCATCGTTTTCGAGTACAACCGCCGCATATATTATCTTCAAATCGCCCTCGAAGGCCCTTAGAAACACCTCGAACGCCCGCCGCCTTATACGTATCTGAACTAACTGTCCAGTAGCCATCGTCAACCTTCTCGGCAGAGCTCAATTTCCTGCAATCCCCTCAACCGATTCCACCGATTTCCTAACACCCGGCCGTTCATGGCGCCCAGCACCCCGCTGAGCGAAAAGAACGGTATGGCGGTCGCATTCTGCCGCCAACTTAGTACGTTATAGCTATGACGACCGTGATTTCACATTTCTCCGCCCTCCGCGCAATTCGTCGCGCACGACGGGCGTACTCTGCCCTACCCTGGAGCTCCATTGATAGTGAACAGCAAGCACAGGCCTTGGCTAGCTGCATTCCCAATAATGACGCGATAGACTTTGGCGCACTTTCGATACTCGACGCCTGGAATGAAGATGATTCCGAGCTGCTCGATCTTCTCGTTTCAAACGAAGGCAACCGACGCCCCGACAAGCGACTTCTTCAGCATATTCTCTCCGCTCCGCTTCCTGAAGGTGCAATTATGCACGTCGAGGCCGACATCTACGCAACGTCTCCTGCCATGACAGCCATGCTTTGTTCTAAAAATGAATCAGTCGCCAAAACCTTGATGCTTCTCATGGAACTGGTCGGAACTTACTCCCTTCCTCCCGGGGCAACATACCCCATTGCCCATGACGACATCTGGCCCAAGGGCGATGGCTACGAAGCGACGGGCGATCTTGATTGCCTGGGCAACCAGTCAGCGGCCGAACAACAGAACGAAACCCGCTATGAACAGGCGCACTACAAATGCGAGCCCGCCACGACCATCGAAGAGCTCGAGGCGGTCGCACGGTTCGCCAAAAGTAGCTCATACGCCTCGTTTCGCACGGCAGTCAAACTCGCCCGGGCTGGATCCGCATCCCCAGCCGAATCCCTAATGTTTGCCGTTCTCGGAGCGCCCATGCGCTTTGGCGGATTCGGATGTTGCAGCCTGCCCATGGGAGGCCTGCTACTCAACCATCGAATCGACTTCGATACTCTTGCGGTCAACATGTCCTCGGGCATCCCCTATGCCATCTGCGACCTATATTGCCCGGCAGCCGGAGTCGACAACGAATACAACGGAATTGGGCATGAGCTTCAAAACGCTCGCATCCACGATGGCAATCGAAATAATGGCCTCAAGGCCATGGGCATCCACGTCCTGGTTATCAATCGCGACCAAATGAAAGACCTTGTTGCACTCGAAGCCTTCGCCCAAACGATGCATCGACTCGCAGGAGTCCGATTCCGGTACCGTATCAAGGGCTATCGCAAGCGTCAGGCCGCTTGGCTCAACGCTCTGCGGGCCGGAACCGGCCTCGCGCCGGTCTAAACGGCGAATCACCCGTGCGCCGTCGAGCAGGGCTGGGCAGTTAGTTCAAATACGTATAAATGGACGCATTGAATTAGACTGTTTTGCAGCTATCTCTATACCATTCGCCCTATTTGAAGGCAGGGTAGACTTCAAAACAGCGCCATATGGACTAACTAAAGCTCCAAAACAACGTATCGGCATTGAATTGAGTAATTCGAGTCCTCAGAACTTATACGTATCTGAACTAACTGTCCACCTCGGATTTCGACGTCCGTCCAAACGCCCCCAAACGCCCTCAATTACCCTCCATTTGACAGCGGCAACAGGGTCGCTCACCATAGCAGGCGACAAATCAACGAAAGGATGAACATGGCAGCTGCACAGCCGCTTAAGATTCGCATGGTTGCCGGACTCGGCAACCCGGGTGAGGAATATGCCGAGACCCGCCACAACGCCGGCTTTAAGGCGATCGATGAGCTGGCCCGTCAGGCCGGTGTCACGTACTGGAAAAACCAGGCCGGCGCCGAGGTCGCACTCATCAACATCAACGATCCCGAGGAAGAGGGTGGCAAGCGCCAGATCGTGCTGGTCAAGCCGCAGTCGTATATGAATACCTCGGGTGGCCCCATCTCCAAGCTCTGCCGCGAGTACAAGATCAAGGCCGAGGAGCTACTCGTGATTCACGACGAGCTCGACATCCCCGCCGGTGACGTGCGCGTCAAGGTGGGCGGTGGCCACGCCGGGCACAACGGCCTGCGCTCCATCATCGACAAGATGGGCAGCCGCGACTTTAGCCGTATCCGCACCGGCATCGGCAACCCTCCCGGCAAGATGGCCGTGGCAGACTATGTGCTCAAACAGCTGCGCGCCCGCGAGGCCGATGACTTCCAGGACACCTGCGCCCGCGCCGCCGACGCCGCGGGTCTCGCCATCGTGCACGGCGTGATCTATGCCCGCGACCACGTCAACGGCGCCGCCTCCGCCAACGGCAAGCACTAAAACCTACCGTTTAGGGACAGGTTTATTTTGGCAGGTTCTATCTACAGAAACGCCCCGGTGGCCGCATCGCAATAAACCCCGCGCCGCCATACACGCATAACACCCCAAAGGGGGCCGGCCTCATCACAACCCCAGGCCGGCCCCCTTTGCCGTTTTGCCTGATAAAACCGACCAAAATAAACCTATCCCTATTTGGTAGGTCGAAGTGGATAAACCCTTTTCCCAACCGCCGAAGACACACGTAAACAGCATGTCCATGAGGGTATAATTTGTACCGTATGTCTGCACAACGCCTGTGCGCGTACGGTTTTATTCGGGCTACCGTCCATTTCCGTGGAGGCACGGTTCGGCGGCCCTAACAAGAGAGGGGTTCTATGTATAAGATCCTGGAGAAGACGCAGTTCTCGGAGAAGGTGTTCAAGTTCCGCATCGAGGCGCCTGCAATCGCCAAACATGCGCACGCTGGACAGTTCCTCATGGTCCGCGCCAACGAGACGGGCGAGCGCGTCCCGTTTACCCTGGCCGGCTGGAACGGTGACGAGGGCTGGGTCGAGTTCATCTTCATGGTGATCGGCAAGACCACCGAGATGCTTTCCACCTACGAGGCCGGCGAGTCGCTGCGCGACGTCGTGGGCCCGTTGGGCGTTCCCACCGAGATGGCCGAGGGCCCCTGTGCCGTCATTGGCGGCGGCGTCGGCCTGGCAATTGCCTTCCCGGTCGCCAAGCACCTGGTCGAGACCGGTCACGAGGTGCACGCCATCATGGGCGCCCGCACCAAGGACCTCCTGCTCATGGAGGACCAGTTCCGCGAGCTGCTCGACGAGGACCACATCCACATCACCACTGACGACGGCTCCTACGGCGAGCAGGGCGTTGTCACCGCTCCACTGGAGCGCCTGCTGCAGGACAAGGCCGTGAGCCAGGTCTTCTGCGTCGGCCCCGTTCCGATGATGAAGTTCTCGACCCTCACCGCCCAGAAGTACGACACCCCCATCACCGCGTCGCTCAACCCCATCATGGTTGACGGCACCGGTATGTGCGGCTGCTGCCGCGTCGAGGTGGGCGGCGTGACCAAGTTCGCTTGCGTCGACGGCCCCGACTTCGATGCCACCCTGGTCGACTGGGATGACCTTCGTGCCCGCCAGGCCGCTTACCGTTCCGAAGAGGGCGAGTCCCTCAAGGCCTATGAGGAAAAGAGCTGCGCATGCCACTAGTTAACGGTCGTTTCGTTGCCGATATGAAGTCGCCCCGCACCCCCGATAACGAGGAGCCGGCTGCCGAGCGCGCCTGCGACTTCCGCCCCGTCGACAAGGGCTTCACCGAGGAGATGGCGCTGGCCGAGGCCGAGCGCTGCCTCAACTGCAAGAAGCCGTTCTGTGTTGAGGGCTGCCCCGTCAACATCAACATTCCCCGCTTTATCGAGCAGATCCGCGAGAAGGACTTTGGCGGCGCCCTCGATACCATCCGCGAGGACTCCATGCTTCCCGCCATCTGCGGCCGCGTCTGCCCGCAGGAGAACCAGTGCGAGGGCAAGTGCATCCGTGGCAAGAAGTCCGAGCCCGTGGCCATCGGCCAGCTCGAGCGCTTCCTGGGTGACCGCCCCGAGCTCGCCTCCACGCCCAAGATGGCCCCCAAGAACGGCAAGAAGGTCGCCGTCGTCGGCTCCGGCCCGTCCGGCATCACCTGCGCCGGCGAGCTCGCCCGCAACGGCTTTGACGTCACCGTCTTCGAGGCCTTCTTCACCGGCGGCGGCGTGCTGGTCTACGGCATCCCCGAGTTCCGTCTGCCCAAGGCAGTCGTCAAGCGCGAGATCGACGGCCTGGAGGACATGGGCGTCAAGTTTGAGTACAACTCCGTCGTGGGCAACATGGCCACGGCCGAGGAGCTGTTCGAGCAGGGCTTCGACGCCATCTACGTGGCGACCGGCGCAGGCCTGCCCAAGTTCCTCAACGTCCCCGGCGAGAACCTGCCCAACGTCTTCTTCGCCAACGAGTACCTCACCCGCGTGAACCTGATGAAGGCCAACAAGTTCCCCGAGTACGACACCCCCACCAAGCACGGCAAGAACGTCGTCGTCTTTGGTGGCGGCAACGTGGCTATGGACGCCGTCCGTACCGCCAAGCGTCTGGGCGCCGAGCACGCCATCATCGCCTACCGTCGTACCGAGGACGAGATGCCCTGCCGTCGCGCCGAGCTGCACCATGCTAAGGCCGAGGGCGTCGAGGTTCTGCCGCTCGTCTCCCCGCTCGAGTTTGTCGCTGGCGAAGACGGCTCCGTGTGCGCCGTCAAGGTCCAGAAGATGGAGCTCGGCGAGCCTGACGAGTCCGGCCGTCGCCGCCCGGTGCCCATCGAGGGCGCCATCGAGGAGATCCCCTGCGACGTCGCTATCTCGGCTATCGGCACCAACGCCAACCCCTTCGCAAAGAAGATCGGCGGCAAGATGGAGCTCAACAAGTGGGGCTACATCGTTGCCGACGAGGAGACCGGTCAGACCACCGATCCCCGCATCTGGGCCGGCGGCGACATCGTCACCGGTGCCGCTACGGTCATTCTGGCGATGGGCGCCGGCAAGAAGGCCGCCGCTTCCATCACCAAGAGCCTGCTGGGCGAGTAATCACCTGCAGTGCTAGCCATCAAACGGCAAAGCCCCCGTCGAGCACACGCCCGGCGGGGACTTTTTCTATGCCGGCCGCCCAAACCACCACGATGGGGCAGACACCTTTGTGGTGGTTTGGGACTTGCCCGGTCGTTTTGTCTCAATCTGTAACAGCTGGAGTCCGTTGAGCATCGCAGTTGTTACAGATCGAAATATTGCGCCAGCCGCCTCCGCTTTATCTCAATCTGTAACAGTTAGAGGCCAAATTCCTCGCTACATGTTACAGATCGAGACGTTAGGTTGGCGGCCATTCGGTTCATCTAAATCTGTAACAGTTAGAGCCATTTTCGCTGGCTTGGTGTTACAGATCGAGACTATGCAAAAGCCGAGGATAGGCACTGCCGCCAAGGCCTTCCCCTCGGCCTAAAACAAAAACCACCACAAAGGTGCCTGTACCCTTTGTGGTGGTTTTTGGTCGGCTAGCCTTCGAGTTGAGCCACTTTGTAGCGGTAGGCAGCGGCGATGACGTCTTTACAGCCCTCGCGTCCCAGCTTAGCGCGGTTGACGACGATATCCTTGCCGCTCGTCATCTTCCACTTGCCGGCGCTGTAGCGCTTATAGAACGCCTCGCGCGCCTTCTGCTGCTGTTTGACCAGCTTGGCACCTTTCTTTTTGTTAAGTCCGCGCTTCTTGCGCACAATCTCGACGCGGTCCTCAAAGGGTGCGGTCACCAACACGGCAATGTGGTTGGGGTTGTTACGCAGCAGGTAATCGGACAGGCGACCCTCGATAATGCAGCTCTCGATCTCGCCCAGGTCCAAAATCACCTGGCTCATCTTTTGGAACAACTTGTCCGAGTACGAACGCGCATCGTAGCGGTCGGGCAGAAACGCCATGTTCTCCACGGCCAGACGCTCGTCGTAGGCGGCCATCTTGTCGAGCGACTCGCCCGCGCGCAGCGACGCGCGCACCAGTAGCTCGTTGTCGTACAGAGGAATCCCCAACTCGTTGGCAAGCATGCGACCAATCTCGTGGCCCTCGGCGCCAAAGTCGCGCGCGATGGTAATGACCACAGGATTCTTCTTATTCTCCAGATCGCTCATCGCGATTCCTTTCTAACAAATGAGAAAAGGGCTGTTTATCTCTTATTCCCACGATACCGTACCTGGGTTTTCCTGGTGCCCAAGATTGGCCTGAAAGAGGAGCGACGCGTACTTTGGTACGCGAGCGACGGTTTGAAGGCCAAGGTTGGGTGCCAGGGAAAGCCAGGCTATGCGGCTACGATGCGGCGTTGGTAAGCTCGGACCAGCAGCGAGATACCAAAGTTGAGCACAAAGTACATCGCAAACACCAGGCCGTAGAGCATAAGCACCTGCGATAGGTCGATCGCGTGGGCCATCACGACGTTTGCCGTGTACATGAGCTCGGCCACGTTAATGCCCGAAAGATACGAGCTGTCCTTGATGACGGTCGTGCATTGGCTAAACAGTGCCGGAATGATCGTCTTAAACGTCTGCGGCAGAATGATGTAGCGCATGGTGGCAAAGAAGCCAAAGCCCTGGCTCTGCGCCGCCTCAAACTGGCCGCGCGGAATCGAGTTAAGACCGCCGCGCACGATCTCAGCCATAACGGCGCTGGTAAACAGCGTAAAGGCGATGGTCGAGATCACGATGTCCAAGCCCTGCACCGTAAAGTAGATAAACAGGATCCACAGTAGGTTGGGCGTGCAGCGGAACAGCTCGATATAGGCGCTCACCAAAATACGGAACGGGCGGGGCGCATAGCTCTTGATGAGCGCCAGCACCGTACCAAAGATGAGCGAGAAAAAGATCGACAGCGCCGAGATCTCGATCGTCTTAACAAAGCCGCCCCAAATGTAGAGCAGGTTGGTCGCGTTGAAGATTTCCATGCGCTAGGCCTCCTCTACGTTGTCGAGCCCCAGCTCGGCCAGGCTCACTCCGCGCGGACGCTCCTTGGAGCGGCGCTCGAGCCACTGCACCAGCATGGCGAGCGGAAAGCAGATGATGAAGTACATAAGGCAGCAGACGATGTATCCCTGCAGGTAACCGTACAGACTCACAAAGTTGTCGGAACGGTACATAAGGTCGCCACCGGCCACAAGCGCCAGCACCGACGTGTTCTTGACCAGGTTGAGCGCCTGGTTACACAGCGGCGGCAGGATGATCTTGAACGTCTGAGGCAGCACGATGTACCAGTAGGCCTGCGCGCGGGTGAAACCCTGGCTCTGAGCCGCCTCCATCTGACCGCGCGGGACAGCCTCGATACCGGTACGGATGACCTCCGAGATATAGGCCGCGTGATACAGGCCCACGCCCAAGAAACCCAGCACGAACGGCGCGATGCGCACCGGCTGGTCGGCACCGGTCATGGCCTGCAAAAACTGCGGGCCGGCCATGTACATAAAGAGCACCTGCACGGGCAACGGGGTGTTCTGATAAAACTCCACGTACACGCGGCTAATGCCACGCAGCACACGCGAACGGGTGGTCGAGAACACGCCCAGCAGCGTGCCCAGCACCAGCGACAGCAGCAGACCAGCAACAACCACCTGCAGCGTCACGCCAAAGCCCTCCCAGAAGGGCCCCATGTTTTGAAATGTCGTCGACCAACGGTCGGCGTCAAATAATCCTTCGAGCATTTGATTCCTTCCTTGGACGATGCGCCTATACAAGACCCCAGGTCTTGACCTCTTGGTCGAGCCAGCCATCGGCCAGGCGATCGCAAATCACCTGATCGACCACGGCCGAAAGGTCGCAGCCCTTCTTGGTCGCCACGCCGTAGCCCTGCTCGCCAAACTTGACCTCGGGCTGCAGCAGCTCAACGGTCTCGTTCATGTAGCCGGCCAGCGTGGAGCGGTCCATGGCAAAGACGTCGATATTGCCGGCGTCGAGCGAACTCTTGATGATGGGGTAGCCGCTAAAGGCCCTAAACTCGGGCTTGCAGCTAAAGCCGTTGTCCTTGATCATCTGCTCGATCAGGCCCTGCGTGGTAGCACCCTGGCTCACGCCAATGACCTTGCCGTCCAGATCCTCAATCGAGGTAAAGCCCGAACGCTTCTTGACCATGAGTCCAACGTAGTCGGTGCGGTACGGCGTCGAGAAATCCCAGCTCTTCTTGCGCTCGTCGGTGATGGTGTAGGTCGCCGCGACCACATCGAGCTGGCCGTTATCGATCAGCGGGCCGCGCGTCTTGGGCGTTACGTCGGTAAACTCGACCAGCTCCTGGGCGCGGGCCTCCTTGTAGCTCACGCCAAAGACGGCAGCGGCGATCTGGTAGCACAGATCGACCTCCATGCCCTCAAAGCGACCCTTGGCGTTGTCGTAATAGCCGTAGCCGGGAACATCCTTCTTAACGCCGGCATTCAGATGGCCACGCGACTTGATGGCCGCAAGCTTAGACCCCTTGTCGGAGCCCTCGCCGCTGGTGGAGTTGCCGCAACCGGTAAGCGCGGTCCCCGTCAGCGCGAGCATGCCGGCGCCCGCCAGCTGCAAAAAGTGACGGCGCGATACAGCCGCCCTCGTCATATCCGTCATGTCCATCACCGCACCTAGTGCAGAATCTTGGACAGGAACTCGCGACAGCGCGGGTTCTCGGGGTTATCGAAGAAGTGCTCGGGCGTGCCCTCCTCCAGGATGCGGCCGTCCTCCATGAAGATGACGCGGTCGGCCACCTGGCGCGCAAAGCCCATCTCGTGCGTCACGCAGATCATGGTGATGTCCTCCTGCGCGAGCTCAATCATAACGTCCAGAACCTCCTGGACCATCTCGGGGTCGAGCGCCGAAGTCGGCTCGTCAAACAGGATGATGGGCTGCTTGGTGCACAGGGCACGGGCGATGGCGATGCGCTGCTGCTGACCACCCGAGAGATTCTGCGGATACTCGCCGGCCTTATGCGCCATGCCGACGCGCTTGAGTGCGGCGATGGCAATCTCGGTCGCCTCCTCCTTGCTCTTCTTTTGCAGCTTGATGGGCGCGAGCGTCAGGTTGCCGAGCACCGTCATGTTGGGATACAGGTTGAACTGCTGAAACACCATGGAACTATACTTGCGAGCCATCTCCAGGTGGTTCTTTTTGGTAAGCGGCGTACCGTCGATGATGACCTCGCCCGACGTGGGCTCCTCCAGATAATCGACGCAACGGATGAGCGTCGACTTACCCGAGCCGGAAGGCCCGATCATTACGAGCTTCTCGCCGCGCTTGACGGTGAGGTTGATATCTTTGAGCACATGCAGGTCGCCAAAGTACTTGTTGAGATGCTTGATCTCGATCATGTCTGCCATGAATGTCCCTTCCCTGCGTTTACACGAGTTGAACTATTGTACGGAAAGAACCACGTTTCCGCAGCCCACACTACATTCCCGTAAAGAACCCGCAACCTTCCACCCACTCATTGGGGACAGGTTTAAATGAGTACCCGCTCATTGGGCACTCATTTAAGCCTGTCCCCAATGAGCACCGAAAATAATACAACCGTCCTTGTTGAGCATAAGCCAGCGAAAACCCGTACACGCGAGCAAGGTGACGTGAAATGAAAGGGCGCAGACCTTCTGGTCGCGCCCTTGAAATTGAACGTCAGATTGCCGTGTGTACGGGTTTGCAGCGTCGAGCCGTTACGCGGTTTGGTAAAACCGCGTAACAAATTACGCGAGTTTGGCTCCGACGATCTTTGCTGCTGCCGGCTTATCGAAGTTGCCGCCAGTGGCCTTACCCAGAGCGCCCATGACCTGGCCCATCTGCTTCTTGGACGTGGCGCCCAGCTCGGCGATGACCTGCTCGATCAGGGCCTCGAGCTCCTCGCCCGCAGCCTGCGCGGGCAGCAGGCTCTCCAGAATCTTGACCTGCTCGGTCAGGTTGTCGGTACGGTCCTGGTCGGTACCGGCCTTGATGGACATCTCCAGCGTCTCGCTCGTCTGCTTGATCAGACGCTTGATCATGCTGTTGACGTCTTCCTCGGTCACGTCGCGGCGCTCGTTGACCTCGATGTTCTTCACCTCGGCCTTAACCTGGCGAATGATGGACAGGCGAACCTTGTCCTTGGCCTTCATGGCGGCGATCATTTCCTGCTGCAGCTCTTCGTTGGTCATCTGCAAATCCTCCTCAATAGTGCGGGCGGCACTCGCGCGAGCACCGCCCCATGATTACTCAGTCGTCGACGAGTTGTCGGTCGAGCTCTTGGTGACACCCTTCAGGCTCACGTTGTAGGGTACGTCCTTGGGCATGGGGTTGACGGTGATGTCGGCGTCCTTTTTGTACTGCTCCAGCCACTCGCTATATGCAGTGCTGGCCGCCTGCGTCTTCACCACGTTGGAGACGTACTTCTTGATGGCCTTGGGTACCTGCTTGATATCATCGACCTGGCTGTCGACATGGAAGTAGTCGGTGCACTTGATAATGTGATAGCCGTACGTCGACTCGACCACGCCGCTCACATCGCCCTTATTGAGCCCCTCGAGTGCCGTCTGGTAGCTGTCGACGAAGGTGGTGAGCTTGTCCCAGCCCACGTCGCCCTTCTTCTCCTTGGAACCGGTGTCGTCGGAATACTGCTTCACAGCGTCTTCGAAGCTCAGCTCGCCGGAGTTAATCTTGTCCAGGCACTCCTGCGCCTTGGCCTTGGCGGCAGCCTTGTCCTCGTCGGATGCGTCGGAATCGACCTTGATCAGGATGTTCGACGAGCGGCGGGCATCGTTGTACTTCGACAGGTTCTCGTTGATGTAATCGACGATCTCGCTGTCCTCGGGCTTGCTGGTAGGCGCCACGGCTTCCTTGAGCTTTTGCTGCGCCAGGCTCTCCTTGAGCGAGCTCTTATAGGTGTCCTCGGTGTAGCCGTAGGTCTTAAGGGTCTTCTTAAAGGTCTTGGCGCCGCCCGCGCTCTTGCACGCGTCCTTCCAAGCCTTCTCGACCTCCTCGTCCGACACCGTCACGCCGTTCTCCTTCTGTGCCTGTTGAAGCAGAATCTGCTGCGTGTAGGAGTCGATGAGTTGCTTGCGGTACTTCTTGGGCGTGAGGTCGTTGTCGACCAGGTACTGTGCCCAGTCCTTGTCCTTGGTGTAGCCATAGGACGTGCGCATGCTCATAATCTGCTTGGTCACGGTGTCCTCGGTGAGGTTGGTGCCGTTGATAGTGGCAGCCACGCCACCAGTGAGCTTATAGCCCGAGCTGGCGCTTTCGGTCTGCGACATCAGGCCGGAGCACGCCATGGCCGAGACGGAGAGCAGCATCGCCAGCACGCCGATGACCACCAGGACAATCTTGACGGTCTTGGACACATAGGTCTTGCGCTGCTTCTTGCGAGAGCTGGAGGCGGCGCGGGACCGTTGCTCGGGCGTCGGCGCGACCTCGGGGTTCTTTTTCTTATTTGCCATGTTTGGCCTTTCGCATCACGAATCGAACAAACGCCATTGTGTCACAACGCAGCCCCCGCGACACACCTGGTGCATGGGAGACGGGTTAATCTGCACCATTTTGGTGCAAAGGGGACAGGTCTGGCAGTTGACAGTTAGGGACGTTCCTTTTCTGCCGGCGGTTAGGGACAGTCCCCCAGTGCCGGCCTTAAAAGTGGCGGCGGATGGCGTCGACCATGCCCTGGGGCGTGGTCTGGCCGAGTACATCGGCTGCAGCGTCGGCATCCATAAAGATATTCATAAGCGCTTGCAGGGCCTCGACCTGGCCGCCCGGCTCGGCAATGCCCAGATTGATGACGATCTGCGCCGGCACCGGGGCGCCCATGCCCGCCATCGCATTGAACGTCACAGGTGCGGCGGGCTTTACCACCGCGATATAGGGCTTGGCCACAAATCCCGGATCGGTATGCGGAATGGCGATGTTTGCCGCCGGCATAGCGAGACCCGTGGGATAGGCGTCCTCGCGCGTGCGGACGGCGTCAAGCCAACCCTCGGCAATGTAGCCGCGCGGAGCAAGCTCACCCTCGAGGCGCGCAAACACCTCATCCGGTGTCGCACACTCCCAATCAAAAAATACCAGCTCAGGCCTAAACAGCGCTTCGTTATCCACCATGCGCTCACCTCTCTCGCCTAGTCACCTGCGACGTTCTTGAATGACTAGTCGTTAAAGAACGTCGCAGGTGGCTACCTAAAACAAAAGGTGGCCACGCGCGCCTTGGCGCCAATGACCACCCTGACTACTCGGCTAAATTGTACTGTGCACCGCTAGCCGCGAGACGCGTCAATTGCGACCTTGCCGCTCTCCAGCACGTGAACGCGACCGTCGGCGAGCATCTGCACGACCTCGGGATACAGCACGTGCTCGATCGCGTGGATGTGCTCCTCGAGCGTGTCGACGTCCCAGCCCTCCTCAACAGCCAGCGCACGCTGGGCAATGATGGGGCCGTTGTCGTAGATCTCGTTGGCAAAGTGCACGGTCACGCCGGTCACCTTGACGCCGCGAGCAAACGCATCGTCGATCGCGTGGGCGCCGGTAAAGCTCGGCAGCAGCGCCGGGTGCAAGTTGACCACGCGGTTGGGAAACGCCGCCAGCAGCGGGGTGTGCACCATACGCATGTAGCCGGCCATCACCACGTACTCGCAGCCGCGCTCGAGCAGCTCGTGCGCGATGATCTCGTCGGCGGCGATGGGGTCAGCATAGACATCCTTGGACAGCGTGAGCGTCTGGATGCCCGCACGCTCGGCGCGCTGCAGACCCTTGGCCGAAGGACGGCTCGACACCACAAGCTCAATCGACGCATTGAGCTTACCGGCAGCGATCAGGTCGATCAGCGCCTGCAGGTTGGTACCAGAACCGCTGATGAGCACGCCAATCTTGAGCGGCTCAGCCGTATCAGTGCCGGTCGGACGGGTGTAGGGCACATAGCCCAGGCCCTCACCAGCAGCCATCTGCTCGTTAGCGCTCATCGGAGTACACGACCTTACCGGAACCCTCGACGCACTCGCCCACGCGGAACGGCTTCTCGCCCAGCGCGACCAGGGCCTCGGTCACGGCGGCCTCGTCCTCGGGGGCGACGATCAGGCACAGGCCGACGCCCATGTTGAAGGTCTTGCATGCCTCGTTGGGCGCGAGCTCGGCCTGACGCGACACGTAAGTAATGACGGGCGGAACGTCCCAGCCCATCTCGGCACCGTTGCGGGTGACCACGGCGTCAACGTCATCGGCGAGCGCACGGTTGAGGTTCTCGGTAATACCGCCGCCAGTGATGTGGGCGATGGCGTGCACGTTGGCGCCGCCGCGCAGCAGCTCCAGGATCGGCTTGACGTAGATGCGCGTGGGGGCCAACAGAGCGTCTGCCAGCGATGCACCGCCGAGCTCCTCGAGCGGACGGCTCAGCTCCTCGGCCTTAGCGACGGCCTCGGGCGTGCCCGGCTTAACGCCGTCGACGCCAATGACCTTACGCACGAGCGAGTAGCCGTTGGAGTGCACGCCGGTGGAAGGCAGGCCCAGGATCACATCGCCCGGGCGGACGTTTGCGGGGTCGAGCATCTTGGGACGGTCGACGACGCCCACGGTAAATCCGGCAAGGTCGTAGTCGGCAGGAGCCATGACGCCCGGGTGCTCGGCCATCTCACCGCCCACGAGCGCGCAGCCCGCGAGCTTGCAGCCGTCGGCCACACCCTTGATAATCTTTGCCATGTGCTCGGCCTCGATGTGACCGATGGCAACGTAGTCCAGGAAGAACAGCGGCTCGGCGCCCGAAGCCAGAATATCGTTGACGCACATAGCGACCAGGTCCTGGCCAACCGTCTCGTGACGGTCCATGATCTGGGCGAGCACGAGCTTGGTGCCCACGCCGTCGGTACCGCTAATCAGGATCGGGTCTTCCATATCCTTGAGCGCGGCGGCCGAGAACAGGCCGCCAAAGCCGCCGATGCCACCGATAACCTCGGAACGGTTAGTGTCCTTGACCATCTGCTTAATCGCGTCGACGGCGCGGCCGCCCTCGGCGGTATCGACGCCGGCGTCCTCGTACGTCACATGCTTGCTGTCGCTCATCTGAGCCTTCCTCTCCCACTACCGTGGCGCCGCACGGGCGCCAAACGGTGCTCATAGTTGCGTTCATTTCGGCGCGCGCCATAACAGCACGCGCCGTCATATCAACAAAACAGCAGGTAAAACCTACCAAAATAAACCTGTCCCCATATGGCAGGTTTTATGCCTCGCCGTGCTCCTCTTCCCAGCTGCGGTCGTCGTATTTCTCGATCACGGCGTCGTCGTCAAAGTGCAGCGGCTTGTCCAGGTTGCGGGGCTTAAAGCCCTCCATAAACTTGTCGCGGCCAAAGCTCTCGGGAATCGCCACGGGGTAGCGGCCGGTAAAGCACGCATCGCAGTAACCGCCCTTGGGCATGACCTTAAGCAGGCCCTCGACCGAAAGGAAGGCCAGCGAATCGGCGCCGATATACTCGCAAATCTCGTCGACCGTCTTGTTGGCGCTGATAAGCTGCGACTGCACGTCGGTATCGATACCGTAGAAGCACGGCCAGATGACCTCGGGCGAGTTGATGCGGATATGAATCTCCTTGGCGCCGGCGTTGCGCAGCATCTTGACGAGCTGCACCATGGTGGTGCCGCGCACGATGGAGTCGTCGATGACGACCAGGCGCTTGCCCTCGATGTTGTCGCGCAGCGGGTTGAGTTTCATACGCACGCCCATGGCGCGCAACTCCTGCGTAGGCTCGATAAACGTACGGCCCACGTAGCGGTTCTTGATAAGGCCCTCGCCAAAGGGAATACCGCTCTCGTGCGAATACCCCTCCGCAGGCGGCAGGCCGGAGTCGGGCACGCCGATGACCAGGTCGGCCTCGACAGGCTCCTCATGTGCCAGCTGACGACCCATGTCGTAACGGCAGGCATAGACGCTCTTGCCGTTCATGATGGAGTCGGGGCGGGCAAAGTAGACCTGCTCAAAGATGCAGTTGGCGGGCTCTTCGGCTGCAGGCACGCCCTGCTCGGATACCAGGCCCTCGGCGCTGATGCGCAAGATCTCGCCGGGACGGACGTCACGGACGTACTCGGCACCCACGATGTCGAGTGCGCAGGTCTCGGAAGCAACGACCCAGCCGCCGGCGCGCGTGACACGGACGGCGGAGTCGACCGTCGCGGCGCCGTCCTGCGACGGCAGCTGCGAAACGGCTGCGGCATCGGCCTGGTCCAGACCCTCGTCCACCAGCTTGCCCAGCACGAGCGGGCGAATGCCGTGTGGATCGCGGAATGCGTAGAGCGCCTGCTCGTTGATGAGCGTCATGGCGTAGCCGCCGCGCACGAGCTCCATGGTCTTGCGAATACCCTCGCGCAGGTGGCCCGTACGCTGGGTAAAGTAGCCGATAAGCTTGGTCGCGACCTCGGAATCCGAATTGGAGAGGAACGGCACGCCCAGCTCGATCAGCTGACGGCGCAGCTCGTCGGTGTTGACGAGGGTGCCGTTGTGCGCGAGCGCGATAATGACGCTATTGATGGTAGAGAGGTGCGGCTGAGAGGCTTCCCAGCTCTTGGCGCCGGCAGTGCCGTAGCGCACATGACCCACGGCCAGCTGGCCGGAGAGCGTCGACAGGTCGGCGTTGGAGAACACGCGGTCGAGCAGGCCCAGATCTTTGCGGACCATAACCGTGCCGCCGTCACCCACGGCGATTCCAGCCGATTCCTGGCCACGGTGCTGCAGCGCACGCAGGCCAAAGTACGTCAGTCGAGCCACGTCGCGATCGGGCGCCCATACGCCGAAAATGCCACATTCCTCATGCAGCTGGTCGGAGTCCGGATCATACGTCGACATGGTCTTCACCTGTCCCGCGGCGCGCTCGGCCGCGTGGATGGTTTCTTGAGACATGGCATCCCCTCAGAGCCTCGTTATTTGGCGTTACCTGCCCTATTATACGCACGGCAAGACAAGCACTCCCGCGCATGAACAGCGCTTTTTAAAAGCCCACCGAGCTAATAATCAGTTTTGTTGCCAAACATTTTATCGGTCTGTCCAGTGCAAGCGCCCGCGCCCCCCAGATGGCCGCCGCGTCCACCGTTGGGGATTACAAAGTTGCAATTGGGACGTTCGTCCTGTCTTTTGGCAGGTCGGCGGCGTATCCTTATAACCTACAACAAAGCGAGAAAGGTTCTGTATGGATCGAAACGAACTCGACCCCAGCGTCCCCAGCGCCACAGAGGTCAAGAAGATTCCCCTCATCATTAAGGTGTACGCCGTCCTGTGCATCCTTTCCGGCGTGGGCACGCTCCCGTCGGTCGCTGCCTTTATGTGGCAGGTCATCACGGCACTTGTTAACGGCAACGCCACCGAAAAGCTCGGCGACAACACGCTCGTCGCAGTCGGCCTTATCGTCGCCGGCATCATGCTCTCTGCGGCAAGTGCCGTCATCCTAATCATCTTTGGCCTGGACCTTATCAAAAACCAGCGCCGCAACGCCGCCCGCCTGTCCTACATCCTTATTGCATTCACCGTCGTCGAGCTTTTGGTCGACGTGATGCTCCAGGGCATCGGGCCCTTCCTGCTGCGTCCCGCGATCCAGCTCGGCATCCTCGTTGCACTTTCGGCAACCGTCGACCCCACGCTTCGTCAGGAGCGCGAACTGCAGCGCCGCCTGCAGGAGATGCTCGACCGCGACGCCGCCGCCGAGGGCATGCTCGGCCGCGATGAAACCGGCGAGGGCTACATCAAGCTCAACTACTTCAACCTGTTCTGGGTATTCTTTGTCTGCTGCGTGCTCGGCCTGATTGCCGAGGACATCTGGCACATGACGGTCGACGACCCGGGCGTCTATCAGAACCGCGCCGGCATGCTGTTTGGCCCCTTCAGCCCCATCTACGGATTTGGCGCCGTGCTCATGACCATGGTGCTTAATCGCTTCTACAAAAAGAACCCCATCATCATTTTCCTGGTGAGCGCCCTGCTCGGCGCCAGTTTTGAGGTGTTCGTGGGCTGGTTTATGCAGACCGCGTTTGGCGTGGTCTCGTGGAGCTACTCGCACATAACGCTGTTCGGTTTGCCCGATCCGCTCGTGGTCCTCACGGGCGGACGCACCTGCACGGGCTTCGCCTGCCTGTGGGGCCTGGGCGGCCTCATCTGGATCAAGCTGCTGCTGCCGAGGCTGCTTAAGCTTATCAACAAGATCCCCTGGAAGAGCCGCTACTCGGCCACCGTCATCTTTACCGTTATCATGCTGGTCGACGGCGTCATGACGCTGCAGTCGCTCGACTACTGGTACCAGCGCGTTAACGGCACGGAGCCGGACATTCCCGTCGCACAGTTCTACGGAGAGCACTTCGATAACGAATACATGGAAAACCGCTTCCAGAGCATGACCATGAGTCCCAAGGATGCGACGCGCGTGTAGCGCTCACCGCGCCCAAAACGCAAAATGCCCGCCGGTATCACACGTACCGGTGGGCATTTTTATAAACGATCCTTCTATCGACGCAATCCTCTATGCCTCGCGCTCGACCTCACTCACGCATTCGTTCTTGATGGTGCCAACGAGCGCCTGCAGCGCATCGACCACGTGCGGGCGAATGTCCCCGCCGATAAGCACGAGCATGATGTCGTCACCTACGGCAAGCTCGCCGCTTGCCAGCCACACGCGCACATAGCCGATACCCGGCATCGCGCGCGTGGCCTCGATAGCAGACCGTACCTTTTCGGCGTCGTAGTCAAAGACCATGCCGCCCACCCTGTGGCCTGGCGCCACGCCATCGGTCTCGACTCCGCGCACCTCGGCCTTGGGCGTCGCGCGCACCACACCGTTATGCGTCAGATACATCCCACAGCCTGCCGCCGAAGCATCGGCCTTGGCCTCGCGCAGCCAAGCATCAATCGAAGGCATCAATTTGCCACTCTCAAGCATCGTTTCTCCCTTACCGTCCCAAATTAGCTACTCTCGGGCAATTTATTCATCAACGGGCGTGAGCACCATGACGGCGCGTGTGTTGCTCAGCGACAGCGAACGACAAGTCACAAGCGTTACAACCTTAGTTGCCGAAGCGGCACGATCGGTAGCATCACTCGCCACGGCAGAAGCGCCGTCGAGCATCTCGGACAGGTAGTTCTTGAGTCCGTCGTCGCCCTCAAAATTGGGCGTGCGCGCCTTGGCATACGTGTCCTCGACCACCTTGGTCGCCAGTGGGCGCAACTTATACGTCGCATCGCGCGTAATGTAGTACACGTATTCTATGCTGTCGAACGTCGCCTGATCGGTCGTACCCGAAATCACGTTGAACATCGAGCCGTCGTTCATGTGATGACCGTAAATCGTGGTCTGCTGATCCACCATGCCCGGCGCGGTGTCGTCGCTATCCAAGAAGATGGCTCCCGAGGCATTGGCGGTGCCGTCGAACAGCGTGTTGAGGTACTTGGAGTTGTTGTTGGTCTGCACCACGGGATAGTTGATGTTGGTTCCCGGCACGTAAATCCAACCCACAATCTCGGGGTTCGTCTGAGCAAGCGCATCAAAGTCGATAATCGGCACGCCGCTGGCGTCCTTATCGCTTACATATTGCTTCTCGATTTTCTGATACGAATCGCTCGCCTGCTTATAGCCAATCTGGGCATTAATAAAAATAGCGGCGGCGGCGACAATCAGACCGATACCGATGATGATGAGCAGAATGGGAATAATGGAGTGGCGCTTTTTGCACGGCGGCTCGGTGCGATCCGACGGCGCGGCATGCGATGAAGACCGGGGCGGCTTCTTAGCGGAGCTATAAGACGAAGGACGATATGCGGCCGGCGCGTCCTGTCGACGATGCGTCGCCGGTGTCACGGGGCGCGGCGCGCGCGGCTGCTGAGGAGAGGATGTCCGACCCTGCTGTGCCGCACGGGCAGCACCCGGCTTCGACGGATCGGGAATCTGAGAAGCCTTGAATCGTTTTCCCTGATAATCGGACATGGCTCTCCTTATACTGCGGTGAAACGGCGGAACGCTTAGGCGTCAGCCATCTCCTGCTTCATCTTTTCGATAACCTTGCGGTACTCGGGGTCGCAGGCGCCCAGAATCTGCGTGGCGTAGATGGCAGCGTTCTTGGCACCGTTAATGGCCACACAGGCAACGGGCACGCCCGAGGGCATCTGCACCATCGACAGCAGCGAGTCCATACCACCCAGATCGCTCGTCTTCATAGGCACGCCGATGACCGGCAGCGGCGTAAAGGCCGCCACGACACCGCCCAGGTGAGCAGCCTTGCCGGCAGCAGCGATAATCACCTTGATGCCGCGGCCAGCAGCAGTCGAGGCCCACTCATGGACCTTCGCCGGCGTACGGTGCGCGCTTGCAATCACGAGCTCATAGGGCACGCCTAGCGCCTCGAGCTCGGCGGTGCAACCTTCCATAACGCCCAGATCGGACTTGGAGCCCATGATGATCCCGACAACCGGCTTCTGATCTGCCATAAACAAAGACCTCCTGTTGAGAGCGGTGACGCGGCGAATCCGCGACCCTTAACTACTGAGAGTAGTATAGCTGCCGATGCTGATGTGTTCGGCGGGAGACGGAACGCTTTGCGAGATTAAGGCCGAAGGGTCGGAGCTTTCCGCCCACATTCAAAAAGCGTGCCCACCGTCCTTGGGTGGGACGGCGGGCACGCTTGCTTAGCTGTTGCTGGGGCTACTTAGCCTTGCTGCGACGATGGAAGAGAGCGCCGATCGCGGCGATGATGGCGCCAAGACCACCGACGGTCGCGACGGTCGCCGCCGTCTGGTCTCCGGTATTGGGAATCGCCGAACCGTTCTTCTTGCTGCCCTGGGCCTTGTCGCCTGCGGGCTTGCCCGCCTGGTTGCCGCCGTTCGAGCCATTGCCGGAACCCTGGTTGCCCGAGCCGCCCTGATTGCCGGAATCGGCATCCTTGAGGCTCTCAATGGCCAGCTTGAGCTGGCTATAGGCCGCCTGGATCTGGGTGTCGGAAGCATTCTCATCACCCAAGACGTCCTCGGCGTAGGTAATGGCATCCGTCAGGGCCTTGACAGACTCGGCCGTCTTGCCCCTGGTGTCAGTCTCCTTCGCCTGCTTGACCAGGGCCTTGAGCTGCTTCTTAGTCGGATTCTCGACCGGGACCACCGGGGTCTTCTCGAGCGCGTCGCGGGCGCTCTCGAGCGCCCTGAGCGCCTGGTCGACCTCGTCCTGCGTGGCATCCTCGTCGCTCAAGATGGCGCGGGCGCTCGCCAGGGCGTTCTCGAGCGCCGTCCAGGAGGCCTCGGTGTAGTCGCCGGCCTTGAGGTCGCCGGCAGCAACCTCGGCATCAACCTTTTCGATCGCGGTAGCGAGATCATCCTTCGACACCGGATCGGGAACGGCCGTACCGTAGAACTTGAGCTCCGCCACGCTGCAGTAGGCATCGACGTCGCCACCGCCGGCGTGAATCACCTTGACGGTCACGTAGCGACCGCGCGCGGCGCCAAAGCTCATCTGTTTCCAGTCGCCACGGTCGGTGAGTACGTGGCCGTCGTTGTCGAAGGCAAACGTACCCATCGATACGGCGGTGCCCATCTCATAACCGTCGGCAGTGTCGGAGACCAGTATCTCGGCCTCGAAGATATCGCCGTTAGTGCCGCCGTCCTGGCGCGGCAGGAATGTAACGTCGGTGAGATCGTAGTCGCGGCCCAGGTCGACACTCAGATACTGGGGCATACCGGTCCCATGGGCCCAGTCGCTGTGCCAAAGCGTCCGCTCGTCGCCGTCGAGAGCGTTGACGGCGTTGCTGCCCTCGTAGTCGGCCTCACTCGAGAAGCCGGCCACCTTGACGTTCTTGCGGTTCTCGGGCGTGTTGATGAGAATCTTCTCATCGACAGGGCGCATCTTGAGGCCGTCGATTGCCTTCTCGATCTTGGCTGTGGCGTCTGCGACATCCTTCTTGCTATAGCTGCCTTGGCCGCCGTCGAGGAGCTTCCGAGCCGCCTCGACCGCAGTGGTGAGAGCTGCATAGGAATCCTTAGTGTAGACGGACTCGCTGTAGCCCATGGCCTTGGAAAGCGCTGCCACGAGCGCAGAGGTATCGACACCAGCCTTGACCTCGACCTCATAGGATGCGGTCTTGGAGGGGTCGAGTACCGACGCCACCGTGATCTTTGCCTTGCCGGCCTTGTTGGCACGCAGGTAGTAGCTCACGCTATCGCCAGCCTGAACAGCGGAGACGCTTACCATGGAGGGGTCGGAGCTCTCGACCGTCACATAGGGGTAGCCGGCGCTCTCAGGCGTGGCCTTGGCGTCGACGAGCGTAACGTCGCCTTCAAAGAACTCGGTCTGGTTCTTGCCTAGCTCGACACCCTCGATGGCCTCGACACCCTGCGTGTAGTTGAAGTTGACCTCACGCAGTGTGAGCATCTGGTCACCCGATGCCTCAAGCGGCGTGACCTCGACCTTGGTCGCCTTCTTGCCCTTGTTCTCGGCAGAGAGGCCAAAGGCGTAGCGAGCCCGGAAGGAATCGTACTCCCCGCCCGCGAACTCTTGGGTCGAGCCATCCTCGAACGTCACGACAGCCTTGATCTTCTGCACGGTTCCGTTGCCACCGTTGCGGTTAACGACCTCGACACTATCGAGTTTCGACGGCGTCTTAAATGCGAATGTCATCGTGGTGGGAAGCTTCACGTAACTCGGAAGCTTACCCTCGCTGTCCCAGTTGCCGCTCCAGTCCCATAGGAACTCAAAGCCGTTGTCGCCCTCGTTATTATCGAACAGCGCGTTATAGCTCTTCTGCTGGATAAGTTTCTCGACGTTGGTCCCGTCGTCGGTCGTGAGCTCATCGTTGGTCATCGTGATGTTGAAGGCATCCTGACCGTACTCGGCGACCGTTGGCTGAGGAACATCCGGCATCGTCACCGTGCCGTCGCTCGCAAACTCAAGCGCGTCGCATGCCGGACCGATGAGCCAAGATGTCGAGGGCAGTTCGACCTTGCCGGCGGTCTTGGCCTTGAGCTTGAAACTCGCCACCGCGCCGGTACCGTTGTAGAGCTTGCCATCGCCGCGGTTGGCAAAGGCGAGATTGATAGTCTGCGTTCTGTCCGCGAACTGGACCTTCTCGCGAGACAGGTTCTCCATGCCGGCAGTCGAGCCGTCCTGCGCGATGCTCTCGGACACAAACTCGAACTGGTCGCTCTTGAAGTTGACGAGAGCGCCCAGGGCGTTGACGTTCTTGGCGTCGGCCGCATAGACATCAACGGTGATCTCATCACCAGCCTCGACCTCGGTCTTGCTCGGTATCACCGCGAGCGAACCTGCGACCTTGCCCTTTTGTTTAGTGCCACCGTCAAGACCCGCCATGGTGAACGAGTAATCGTAGACGTCGTAAACGCCGTTATCGTTGAGGTCGGCGAAGTGGTCGCGGATCTGCGAACCGAACGTCGGGGTATCGGGCTCGCGATTCTCGAGGCCCAGATAGTTCTTCATGTTGGAGTAGTCTCCGTCGGAGATCGTGGCCTTGTTGAGGTTGGAGCCCACGGCGAAGCCATCCGTGCCGTCGGTCTTGTAGATGGCAATCTCGGACGCGGAGAAGAAATTACCGACCGAGGCGAGCGGTGTCATGCGCACGTAACGGGCGGCCACGGTGCCGTCAAACGCTACCGTCTTACAATCAGCGGAACGTGCCCAATCGACCTCCTGGCTCGTCCAGTGGACGCCATCGAGACTCGTCTCAACACGCATCTTGGTCACAGTGCCGTTGCCGGCGTCATCGCGCGGATAGTACTCGAGCTTATCGAGCTTGTAAGCGCGTCCATAGTCAACGGTAAGCGCCTTGCCCAGATCGTTGCCACCGGAGTGGAAACCGCCGTCGCCCGACTGGAACTCATGGTCGAAGGCGAGCTCGGCCTTATGGCTGCCGTAAAGTGAGCCCTCCCAGGTGATTTGCTCGGCGTCGGGGACGTTCCGCCACGGATCGAGTGCGGAGTTCGCCTCGAGCACATCGCTCCAGGCGGAGTAGCCCTCGGCGTTGCGCGAACGAATCTGGTAGGTGTGCTTGCTATTGTAGGCGAGGTCGGTGTGCGTGAACTCGGCCGCATCACCCACGGCGAACACGGTGCCGTCGACCTTAAGGTCGTAGGAGGTAGCACCATCGACCTTTCCCCAGGTGAGCTTGATGCTCGTTGGGGTCGTGACGTCCTCGGGGGCAGCAAGGTTCGTGGGTGCGGAGAGGCTCTCGTTGAGGCGATCGGCTGTGAGCGTGGCGTCGGCGTTCACGAAACCGCCCAGCTCGAGCGTCTGCGCCGCCGCAGCAACATCGGTCTTCGCGAACTTGACGTAGACCTTGGGGTTCGTGGTGATCTTGGTGTTGTTAAAGCTCTCGCCCCGCTCGGCCTCGGTGCCGTCCACATCGCTGCCGTAGTGGTTGAGGTTAGGGGTCTCGCTGTAGAAGTAGACCGCCTGGCCGGCCTCGGGGGTCGCGGTGTCAAAGGTCTCCTGCGAGTCGACCTCAACCACGTTGAGCGCGGATCCGCCGTTCTTGGCGACGACGCTCATGGGCTTGGCGGACACGTTGGCCACGAAGGTCGTGGTGCGATTGGAGTCGTAGCCGTTGTAGCCACCCTGCGAGGCTTCGGCGGTAAAGGTCGCGGTGCCGCCTGCGGCCTTGGATCTGTAGACGGTGCTCACATGCTCACCGTAGGAGATATTGTCGATCGTGCCGTAGGAATCGTCCTCAGTCGTGTTGTTCTCGATGGAGGAGCCGTCGTCCTCGTACTGCGTAAAGGTGCCGTCGCCCTCGGTGGCGAAGAACTCGACGATACGCTGGCTGCGGTCGGTACCCTTGGTGTTGGTGTCGCTCACGGCCTCGGGGTTGTTGTTCTCGGCGTACATCGGCACGATAGCGTTGGCCTTCACAAACAGCGGCAGCTTCCAAAGCGGAGCCTCGTAGTTGTTGAGAACCTGGCCGCCGCGATACTGCTTACCCGAGAAGTAATCGATCCAGATGGTGGGATTCTCGTCGGTGCCGTAGTTGGGGAGGTAAATCCCATTGCGAATGTCGTTGCCGTTCTCGTCTGCCTGGGTATCCTGATACACCGGTGCCACTAGGAAGTTCTCACCGAACATATACTGGTACTGCGTCGAAGTGCTTGCGGCGTACTCGGAGTTGTCGGAAAGCAGCATGGCGCGGATCATGGGCAGGCCGGCATCGCCGTTACCCGTGTCGATGTTGGCCGCCGAGGCCGCGCTCGTGTAGATATAGGGCATGAGCTGCGCCTTGAGCTTGAGGTAGAAGCGCGAGATGCCTGTGTAGGGATCGCCGTGCGTCATGGGCGATTTACGGTAGGTGCCCCAACCGTCCATGTCAAGCATAGAGGGCGTGAACGTCTTCCACTGGTAGTCACGCGCAGAGATGATGGGGTCGCCGCCAAAGATGCCATCCATGTCGGAGCCGATGTTGGGGTTGCCCGAAAGACTCTGACCGATATACGTGGGGATATGGAAGCGAATGTACTCCCAGTTACCGCCATACTGGTCGCCGGTCCAAATGCCACCAAAGCGCTGCGTGCCGGCCCAACCATCGAGCGTGATGATGTTGGGGCGCTTGTTAGCGCCGGTCGTCACCGTGTCATAAGCTGTCTTGATGCCATTAAGACCAAAGGAGTAGCCAGATCCAACCCAGGCAACGTCGGTCTTAAGGGTAGTGATGCCTCCCGTCTTGACCTCGGCGTCGAAGTCGCGAAGCAGATGCCACGGGGTCTCAGGGTTGCTGTCGGGCTCAAGGTTGGACTGGGTCCACAAGCCCGTGCTCACACCCTTGGAGTTGGCATACTCGGTGAACTTCTTAAGGTTGTCGACATTGGCACGCACAGCGTTAAGACGGTCGGCCGAGCTCGCTCCGTCGGAGTTGACGCCGCCGGTCTTGTAGTAACCGTTCTGGCCATAGCCGGCGCCGTAACCGTCGTTCGGCAGGAACCAGCCGAGCGGCATGTCGTTGTCCTCGTAGTCATCGATAACCTGACGAGCAGAGAACTGGCGGTCGAAATCGGTCGCTTTCATGTTCTCGGTATCAACCGTAGGGCCCTCACCGTTGAGCGTCTCGGCCGCAAGTGTGCCGTCGAGCTTGTAGCCCGTCGACATGCCAGACTCGTACTTAACGTCGCCCTTCTCGCTCGAGGACTTGCTGCCCTTGGTCTCCCACTTCTTTTGACCCGAGGTCGTTGACCAGCCATCACGGTTATAGGCATTAAGATGACCAAGGTAGAACCCGTACTCGGGCAGCAGTACCGGGTTACCGGTCACCTTGTAGTAGTCCTGCAGCATCTCGGTTGCCACGTTCGAAGCGCCCTCGTTGGTCGCCACGAAGTAGTAGGCATCAAACTCATTCTCGCTGTGCAAAGTCGTGACCGTCGATGAGTCCGTGGAACCGAAGTCGTAGGAACCCTCTGCAAACGTGTTTCGGAGTACGCCGTAGCCGTCACTCGTCCAATAAAACGGGTTGGGCGAGGCAACGCCGCCATCGGTCCAGTTGTTCGTGTTGGAGATGGCGATGGTCTGGTTGGTGTGCAGGAAGCGTCCGTTCTGGGTGCCGCCGCCAAAGAAGTTCTCGGACTTCTCCTTGGCGAGCGTCTGGACGGTACCCTTCTTATCAAGGTCGAGGGACGCGGACTCGGAAACCACGACACGGTCGCCTGACTTGATACTCATCTTGCCAGTCGCCTTGTCCAGGATCACGGTCGCCTTTCCGCCGGTGATCTCGATAGTGTCGCCCTTGTCGGCAACCGTCGCACTCGGCTTGCTGTAGGTGTCCGAGGTATCGGGCTGAGCCTGGATCTTAGCCGTGTGGGACTTACTACGCGGCGTGGCGTACTCGGAAAACTCACCCTTGGGGTCGACGTTATAACGGAAAATACCGTCCTCGAGGAACGTAATACGGCCCTTGATGCCGTCAGCGAAATCGATGTCGACGACATTCGAGGCAGACTGGGACACGGTCGCCGAGTCGACGCCCTTGAGTGGCGTGGCAATCGCCTGCTGGGGATTGGCAAACACGAGCGTCGCTGCAGTGGCAACGAGGACCGCGCTTCCCTTCACCCACCGTTTCGTAAAAATGGAATTCCTGCGCATCTGGTCTCCTTTCTTCCGACATGCTGAGGTGCCGAGGACGCCCCCCCCCGGCAGCATGGGAAAACGTATCAAACGGAGATGTTCGGTACATTCCGCACAATGGGGGCCACCCGTTACCAAGGGGCCAACTGGTAGTAACCAGATAGCCACCTACTAGGTCATATCAACATATGGGAGCACTTGCGCACCCAAGTTCGGAATTCTCCCAGCGGCAGCAAAATAAGCGTCAACGGCAAGGTGGGCTTAATAAGCCATACCAATTGGTTCTTCAGTCAAATACCAATCTAGCAAAAATGTACTGTTTGTCTGGTATTACACAGACCATACCTTTCCCTCGGGAACTGGGCTTCGCGAAGTTTCCCGAGGGAAAGGCTCAGCCGCCATCCTGCAACCTACCGGGGATTGCCATGACGTACGTTGGCTGATTTGGTTTGGAATGAGATGTTGACGGTGGCTGATGGGCACAACTGTCCCGGGTGCATTTCAAGATGCACCTAAATGTCTGTCTTTATCCTTATAGATTGTCCAGGTAGTCGTCGGCATCATAGGTAAGGCTGTAAGCTTTATTCAGGATGCGCACGAGCTCCTGGGCATCGTGCTCGCCGAGCGCCGAGAGTTGTTTCGAGAGCGATGCCACACTCTCGGCATTTTTTTTCGCCGCGAAATCACGGCCTTCCTCGGTAATGCTCACCAGCACACGCCGACGATCGTTTGGATCAGTCCTGCGCTGAACGTAACCCTTACTCTCGAGTGAATCCAAGATATGCGACATGCGCGCACGGGAGAATTTCAGCTTCTTGGCAATCTCGGAGGGAATGACATCACCGTCAATACCCGATAGATACTGTAAAACCGGTGCCTCGCCCACACTGGCGCCGCCGGCAGCACTCAAGGATCCCTTGGCAAGGGAACGTGAGTACACAATCAGTTTTCGAGCGACGTCATCGTAATCCACTGGGGATATTGTCCTTTGCAACTCTAGAAGGGCCATAAAACCGTCATTTGCCGTACATTAGCTAACATTCGCAACAATTATTTATGATACCCCAGCGCGGAAGTCTATTGCTCGTCCTTCTTGCGTCGCATAAGCTCCTCAACGTCGACACCCGCGGCCTCGAGCATGCGCTCGACATTCCTTTTGGCGTTGGTCGTGCCAACCTTAAGCACAATCGAAAGCGGAGTGCCCACCACCAGGCACACGATGCCCACGGGGACACCCCAGCCGGGGCCTCCCTGCATACCCCACATCCCCATCAAAAAGCCAATCGCCACGAGCGAATAGCCCAGGCGCAGCCAAACGTTGAGCCGCTGAATAGCATCGGTCTGCATCTTTGCCTCGCGGATCAAGTCGTCGCGCGAAAGGTCGTGTCCATGTTTCTCGTGCATATGGTCCTCCTCGTGCAAAGCGTGCATTATGCGCAAGTGCATCGTTTATCGAATACGTCATCTTTCAAGAGCAATATAGCGGGTGTCGTATAGGCGATGGAGGTCGCTGGCCATATTGCCCTTGAAGGGCGGCGCAAAATCAGAAGGCCGTGCGGTTGAGGCCGCACGGCCTTACAGGGGGTCAAAGGATGATGACTAGTAGCTCAGCGCCGGGTCGAAGAAACCAATAACAACGCCCACGAATGCGATCACAACGAGGATCAGCATCATGACTATGGGGTTGACCTTCTTCTTGGTCATCATGTACCAGCAGAAGATGATGAAGATCATCGGCAGCAGGTGCGGATAGATGCCGTCGAGCGTGTCCTGGAACTTACCGCCGCCGGGCAGCACCAGGTTGGGGCTGCAGGTGATGGAGACCCAAGTTGCGCCCACGGCACCGATGACCATGGTACCGACCATCACGATGGAATCGCGAAGAGCCTTTGCCTTGGGTCCGACCAGTGCCTCGACCGCCTTGCCGCCGAGCTCATAGCCTTGGTTGTAGGCAAAGCGCATGCCAAGGAACATGAGCAGGTTCCACACGACAATATAGAAGATGGCACCGAGCGGAGAGCCGCCGGTCGAGAGACCGAGGGCGATACCGAGCAGGATCGGGATCAGGGTACCGACGATCAGCGAGTCGCCAAGGCCGGCGAGCGGGCCCATGAGGCCGGCGCGGATGCCGTTGATGGCGTCGTCGTCGATGGCCTCGCCGTTTGCGCGAGCCTCCTCGAGGCCGGCGGTGACGCCGACAATCATGGTGCCGATCTGCGGCTCGGTGTTGAAGAACGCGGAGTAGGTCTGGAGGGCCTGCTTCTGCTCCTCGGGCGTGTCGTAGAGCTCCTCGACGATCGGAAGCATGGCGCACAGGTAACCGAAGGTCTGCATGTGCTCCTGCGAGAAGCAAGTCAGGTTGCCATAGGACCAGTTGCGGAACGACTTGGCAAGCGTTTTCTTAGAGAGCTTTTTCTTCTCTGCCATTAGATGTCCTCCTCTTCCTCATCATCGGAGCCCGAGGCGATAGCTGCCTTGGGAGCGTTTGCGAGGTCGATCTTGAGCGAAGCGATCTCGTAGTTGATCAGGGCGAAGAAGCAGCCGATGCCGGCAGCGGCGATCAGGTTGCAGCCCATAACAGCGGACAGGGTGAAGCCGAAGAAGAACGTCAGGAAGTCCGTGGGCTTAGAGATGACCTGCTTGAGCAGGATGGCGATACCGACGGTAGGCAGCAGCGAGCCGACGGTAAACAGCGTCTTCATCGCGATGCCGTCCATGGGCATGTAGGTCTTCATGAGGTCGACCATGGCGGTGCCGCCCATGGTGATGATGAACGTCGGGAGGAACGAGCAGACGATGTGACCGATCCAAGGCAGAACGTTGTTGACCAGGTAGAGCTTGTGGAGATCGCCCTTCTCGAGCCACTTCCAGCCCATGCCCTGCCACACCAGGTTGATGGTGGCGGTGCCATAGAAGAGCACAGTGCCGAGCGTGCCGACGGCGGCACCGAGGGATGCGGCCATGCCGGCAGCCTCAGCGGAGGCGGGATCGATGCCCGAGTTCTTGATGGCGAGGATCGCCAGCGGGATGCCGATATAGGACACGGCGCGGACGTCGGCGGAGACGGTTCCGCCGGGGGTCACGAGAGCGATGTAGACAACCTGGATGGCAGCGCCGACGAGGATACCCGTCTGCATATCGCCCATGATGATGCCGACGATGAGGCCGGCGACCAGAGGACGACCCAGAGTGTAGTTGCCGATCGTCGTGCCGCCCATGCCAGGCAGTGATGCCAGGCAGGCGAACAGGCCGAACAGCGCGGCTTGGAATGCATTGATTGCCATGCTTTCCCCTTTCTTTATTCCTCAGCCCCTTTCACCAAGGGCTGTAGATACCAAAATGCGGCTGGCACCTAACTAGAAGCCAAACTGACCGCGGAACTTGGGCCACTCACCGATGGACTTCTCCTTGATAAGGGCGAACTCGACCGTGTAACCGGCGTTGGTGAGATCCTCGAGCGCCTGGGCCTCTTCCTGCGTGATCGACTGGTTGTTGCCAAGCTTGGTGGTGCCGGGACGATCGTTGCAGGGACCGACGATGATGCGGTCCATGCCGGGCTTAAAGCAAAAATCGACGAGAAGTTCCTTCATGTCGAGCGGGTTCTTGGTGATCAGGAAGTACTTGGTGTCGGACTTGAGAACCTTCTCGGAGACCTCCTTGAAGTGCTCCTTGGTCCACACGAACGTCTTCTTGCCCGAGGCACTCTTGTAGGCCTCCTTGAGCACGGGGTTGGACGCTGCAGCGTCGTTGACGGCGATAAGACCGTCGCAGGGATACTCGAGGGCCCAACGGGTAACGGTCTGTCCATGGATCATACGGTCATCAATACGGATGAACGAAATCATGCGTTCTCCCTTTCTTTATCACCGGGGGTCTTTCCTCTTAACCCCCGCTCCATCACGAAAATTTGGGCGGATGCGCTGCCTAGATGTCGTCGTCCTCGTCGTCGGCGTCATCGGTCGGGACAACGAGCTCGGACATACCGTTCTTGCCCTCCTGCAGCATCGTCTGCTTGAGGGAATCCAGGTCCATGGTGGCAAGCCCCATCATGGCGGTCATAGCCATGGGCAGATTCATACCGCCGAAGGCAATGGTGTGGGCGAGCAAACCCTTCTCGGCCAGCGTGTTCATGGCATTGGTGAGCGGCGATCCGCCCAGGATGTCACCAAGCAGGACAACCTCGTCATCGGCGGTAACGGGAGCGACCATCGCCTTGACGTTCTCGACATATTCGTCAGCGCCCATGCCGTCCACGAGACTCGTCGACAAGATGTTCGGGGCGTCATTGCCGAGCATCTTGAGGACACTGTGCAGTCCGGGAGCGAGCGTTCCGTGACTGACCATTACCAGATACCGCATGCGGTCTCCTCTCGACCTGCCGTGTGTCGCACGGCTTTGCTTTTTGCCGAGATTATTGTTGCGCCGGGGCATGTTCGGTACAAGAAAATAGTTGCGAACGGCAACTATTCATCGGTTAACGGTAGCAACTATTTTTGTGCCTAAATTATTTTTTCTTCCAATTATTTTTAAAATAGCAGGTAGATTGCCTGGTAAATGTTTTATGTTCCTTATGTACCATACATACCGACAAGAATCGGGCCTGACATCACCGGTTTGTCCCGCAGTGTCAGACCATGTCACGTATGCTCACGACATGGAGGTACCCCATGGACATGATCTCGTTTCTCGCCTCCGAACCCTTCGATCGCAGCGGTGATACGCCGCTCTATGTCCAACTTAAACATCGAATCGCCCTGCTTATCGCCAGCCAGGCGTTCGACACCAAGACGCCGCTGCCACGCGAGCTCGAAATCTGTGAGCGGCTAGAGTTATCGCGCGCGACCGTGCGCCGTTGCTTCCAAGATCTCGTCATCGAGGGGCGCGTGGTGCGCAAACGTGGGCAGGGCACGTTCATCAAACCCCAAACCTCAGCACCCGGCATCGACCTGGCCCTGAATTTCAGCGCGCGGATGCGCGAAGCGGGACGGGTTCCGAGCTCGCAGATTCTCGCCTTTTCAAGCATACCGGCCGTCCGCGGCATCGCCTCTGGGCTCAAAGTACCCGAAGGGACACCCGTCTGGGAGATTCGCCGCCTGCGTCTCGCCAACGACAAACCCATGGAGCTCAACTACGTCTATATCCCCGTGTCACTTTGCCCCGAGCTCACGCGCAAAGACGTGGATGGCTCGCTCTACGCCTATATCGCGGAAAAGACCGGCATCCTGCCCGCAAGCGTCGATGCCGTCTACGAGACGGTCAACCTCGACAAGCATGAGGCGCGCCTTTTGGGACAGAACACCGGTAAGGCGGCGATGCGCATCGTGCGTTCGACCTACGACAAGACAGGAACCCCGTTCGAGGTAGGCGTGCTCATCAGCTGCGACGGTCAGGCAAAGCTGCACGTGCACATCGCCGCCGACAAAACAACCTTCACCGCCACAGCCCAATAAATCCAAAACGTGGGCGCCGTCGTTCAAACGAACGACGGCGCCCACACTCATTTTTTATTCAGCCCTAGTCATCGCACAAAGCCCCTTCGGCAGCACACGGTGCAACCGAGTCACCGTAGGCCGGGGCGGAGGGGGCTGAGTTTCTCACTGAGCGACTCTGCTTGCAGCCGGAGCGAAGGGGGAAACTCAGCCCCCTCCGCCCCGGCCGGCCAGGTCAACTACACCGTGTGCTGCGGCAGGTCCTGCAGGGCGATGACGTCCATGCCCATGTCGTTGGCGCTGCCGTGACCCTGCTGGTCCTCACGCACCGCCTCGATGGCACTCACGTACGTGTTGGCGGCAGACATCGCGGTCACGCAGGTCACACCGCGTCGCACTGCCTCGGTGCGCAGCAGATAGCCGTCGCCGCGCGAGCCCGGACCGTACGGCGTGTTGATGATCACCGCAATCTTGCCATCGGCGATGAGGTCGCCGATGTTGGGGCGCTCGCCGTCGTGCGGGCCGCTAATCTTCTCCACGATCTCGCACGTCACGTTGCCTCCACGCAGCACGCGCGCCGTACCCTCGGTAGAGCAGATATCAAAGCCCAGATAGCGCAGGATACGGGCGACCGAAAGGATATGGCGCTTGTCGCGGTCGCACACGCTAATGAACACCTTGCCGCAACTCGGGTCGGGCAGCTTGTAGTCGATCGCCAGCTGCGTCTTGGCGTATGCCTCGGGATAGCTCTTAGCGATACCCATGACCTCGCCCGTCGACTTCATCTCAGGCCCCAGGATGACGTCGGCGCCCGGGAAACGACCCCAGGGCATGACGGCTTCCTTCATGCAGAACCAGTCCAGCTGACGTTCGTCGCTCGGCAGGCCCAAGCTCGCGATGGAATCGCCTGCCATGATGCGCGCCGCGCATTTGGCCAGCGGCACACCGGTGGCCTTGGAGATAAACGGCACGGTACGGCTGGCGCGCGGGTTGGCCTCGATCACGTAGACGGTCTCGCCCTTGATGGCATATTGCACGTTGACCAGACCGCGGACTCCCAGCGCCATCGCGATGCGGCGCGTGGTCTCGCGGAGCTTCGCCTGCAGGCTCTCGCTAAAGCTAAACGGAGGGATGCAGGTCGCAGAGTCGCCGGAGTGAATACCGGCCTCCTCAATATGCTCCAGGATGCCGCCGATGTAGACCTCTTCGCCATCGCATAGGGCATCGACATCGGACTCAATCGCACCCTCCAGGAAGCGGTCGAGGTACACCGGGTAGTCGGGGCTAATGCGCGCAGCCTCGGCCATGTAATCGCGCAGATGCTCGGCATCGTAGGCGATCATCATGCCGCGGCCGCCCAACACATAGCTCGGACGCACCAGAAGCGGATGGCCGATGTGCGCGGCCACGGCCTCGGCCTCCCCAAACGAGGTGGCCTGGCCCGCCGGCGGGTACATGATGCCCAGCTTGTCGAGCAGCGCGGCAAAGCGCTCGCGGTCCTCGGCAAAATCGATGGCGTCGGGCTTGGTGCCCATAATGTTCACGCCGCTCTCCTCGAGCATGCGCGCCAGCTTAAGCGGAGTCTGGCCGCCGAGCGTCACCACGACGCCGTCGGGGCGCTCGACATCGATAACGTCCATGACGTCCTCGTAGGTGAGCGGCTCAAAGTACAGACGGTCGGACGTGTCATAGTCGGTCGAGACGGTCTCGGGATTGCAGTTGACCATGATGGTCTCGAAGCCGCGGGCCGTCAGCGCGTAGCTCGCGTGCACGCAGCAGTAATCGAACTCGATACCCTGGCCAATGCGGTTGGGGCCAGCGCCCAGGATCATCGCCTTGGGCTTGTCCGCCGGCGTGGCCTCGTCGGGAGCCACGCACTTCTTGGCATCCGGGCTCGTGCGGTAGATGTTCTCGTACGTCTTGTAGTGGTACTCCGTGGCGCTTGAGAACTCGGCCGCGCAGGTATCGACCGTCTTCATGCTGGGAACCACGCCCAGACCCTTGCGATAGGCGCGCACAAAGCGCTCGTCCGAGCCGGTCAGCGCGGCGATCTCGGCGTCGCTCGTGCCGTACTGCTTGAGCAGGCGCATCGCGTCGGCGTCGATATCCTCCACACGCAGGCCGCGGATGCTCTCCTGGACCTGCACCATGTCGTTGATACGGTTGAGGTACCACGGATCGATACCGCAGGTGGCATGGATGCGGGCGATGTCCCAGCCACGGCGCAGGGCCTCGACCACAAAGAAGATGCGGTGCTCGGTCGGGGTTGCCACGGCCTGAGCGAGCTCATCGTCGCTCAGCTTGTCGGCACCTTCCTTGCCACCGGCACAAATGCCCTGATGCCCGTCCTCCAGCGAACGCATGGCCTTGCCGAAGGCCTCCTCAAAGGTGCGGCCGATCGCCATGATCTCGCCCACGGCCTTCATGCGCGTGGTGAGCGTGGGGTCGGTACCCTTGAACTTCTCGAAGGCAAAGCGCGGCACCTTGACCACGCAGTAGTCAATCGTGGGCTCAAAGCAGGCAGGCGTTGCCTTGGTAATGTCGTTGACGATCTCGTCGAGCGTGTAGCCCACGGCCAGGCGCGCGGCGGCCTTAGCGATGGGGAAGCCCGTGGCCTTGGAGGCCAGCGCGGACGAACGGCTCACGCGCGGGTTCATCTCGATGACGATCAGGCGGCCGGTCTGAGGGTTCACGGCAAACTGCACGTTGGAGCCGCCGGTCTCGACGCCGATCTTCTCCAGAATGGCGAGCGACGCGACACGCATGCGCTGGTACTCAAGGTCACTTAGTGTCTGCGCCGGCGCCACGGTGATGGAGTCGCCGGTATGCACGCCCATGGGGTCGAGATTCTCGATGGAGCACACGATGATGCCGTTGCCGGCGTGGTCGCGCATGACCTCCATCTCATACTCTTTCCAACCCTCGATGGACTCCTCGACCAGCACCTCATGGGCAGGCGAGAGCTCAAGGCCCTGGCTCACGATGGAGACGAGCTCCTCGTGGGTGTGCGCGATGCCGCCGCCGGCGCCGCCGAGGGTAAAGCTCGGACGCAGCACGCAGGGATAGCCCACGCGCTCGGCGATAGCCTCGGCGTCGGCCACGCTGTAGGCATAGCCCGAGCGCGCGACCTCCAGGCCGATCTCGGCCATGGCCTCGTTAAAGAGCTTGCGGTCCTCGCCGCGCTCGATAGCGGCCAGGTCGCAGCCGATCATCTCGACGCCGTACTTGTCCAGCGTGCCGTCTTTCGCCAGCTCGACGGCGGCGTTCAGACCGGTCTGGCCACCCAGCGTGGGCAGCAGCGCGTCCGGATGCTCTTTCTTGATTACGCGCTCGATAAACTCGGCGGTGATGGGCTCGACATAGGTGCGGTCGGCCAAGCCCGGGTCGGTCATGATGGTCGCCGGGTTGGAGTTGACCAGGATGACCTCAAAGCCATCCTCCTTGAGCACCTTGCAGGCCTGGGCGCCGGAGTAGTCGAACTCGCAGGCCTGGCCAATAACGATGGGGCCCGAACCAATAACGAGGATGCGCTTGATGTCGGTACGTTTCGGCATGTTAGTTCTCCTCGGTCGCAGCGTTCTCGGACTCGGCGAAATTCCAGCCGGCGAGGCGGTCCTTCGCGGTGTCGATGTCCAGGTAGTTCTCCTCGCCGTCCATGAGTCGCGTAAAGGCGGTAAAGAGATAGTGGGCATCGGTGGGGCCAGGCGAAGCCTCGGGGTGGTACTGGACCGAGAAACACGGGGCGTCGAGCAGCTGGATGCCCTCGGCGGTGCCGTCGTTGAGGTTCACATGTGTCAGGCGAATGCGACCAAAGCGCTCGTTCATCACGACCGGCGCGATGCCGCGACGCACCCAGGCGCGCAGGTCACCGTCGGCCGCATGCTCGGTTTCGCCGCCGGAAAGCTCCGGAATCAGTTTGCCCAGACTGGGGAACAGCAGGCCAAAGCCGTGGTTTTGCGCGGTGATCTCCACGCGACGGCTCACCAGATTCATAACCGGCTGGTTACCGCCACGGTGACCGAATTTAAGCTTTTCCATTTGGGCGCCGCAGGCCAGGCTGATCATCTGGTGACCGAGGCAAATGCCAAAGACCGGCACCTTGCCGATCAGCTGCTGTACCTGCTCATAGGTCTCCACCACGGCATCGGGGTCGCCGGGGCCGTTGGACAAAAAGACGCCATCGGGATTCATGTCGAGCACCTGCTGGGCGGGCGTATCCCACGGCACGACGGTGAGATCGCAGCCGGCACGGACCAGGCCCTCCAGAATACCGCGCTTCACACCGCAGTCGTAGGCGACCACTTTGTGACGGGCAGGAGCGGCAGCCGCAAGCGCAAAGTCATGCGTGGCAGGCAGGTCGGCGGCCACAAACTCGTGAGGCGCGGGGCAACTTACGGTCTTGACCAGGTTCTCGCCTACCAGCGTGGGCGCAGCGGACAAGCGCTCGGCAAGCTCGTCGACGTCGAAGATCTCGGTCGAGATAATGCCCATCTTGGAACCATTGTCGCGCAGATGGCGCACCAGAGCGCGGGTGTCGATACCCTCGATAGCGACGATGCCGTGAGCGCGCAGGTACTCCGGCACGCTGACGGCCGAGCGCCAGTTAGAAGGCGTGGCGCACATATCGCGAACGATCATGCCGCGCATAGCCGGAGCGCTCGCAGGGCGCACGGCGTCGCCGGGGAAGGCCGACTGGACATCGGTCTCGTCGATACCGTAATTGCCGATCTGCGGATAGGTCATGGTTACAATTTGGCCAGCATAACTCGGGTCGGTCATGACCTCAAAGTAGCCCTCGAGCGAGGTGTTGAAGCAGACTTCGCCGGTCGCGGTGCCCTCGGCGCCGCATGCACGTCCATAAAAAATGGTCCCATCCTCAAGATACAGGATACAGGGACCGCAGGTGCCCTTGCTGGTTTTGGCCAGCATACGCTGGCAAAGCTCGCTGGGCGCGAAGGTGCGGGCGGCAGCGCCCGCGGTATGGTTGTTCGCCATAATTCTCCTTCCCGGTCTCACAGGACCGGCTTAAAGGTGTGTAGTTAGGCCTCGCGGTATTGTAACCGCAAGCATGCCTCATGGCGTTAATTTCATCGAAATGTTTACGAAATGATAATTATGACTTTCTATGCATAATGATTATTTAATCCCCGTCCCAGAAAAATTATCCCGCGTGGGCTTGTGGCTCACGCGGGATAATGGCCTCTTACTTTTGCTTGTCCTGTTCCAGCAGATCGGACGGTGAGCGATCGGGCTTGCCGCCGCGGAAAATCTCGCGGCCATGCAGACGATGCTCCAGGTCACGTTCGGCCTTTTCCTCGTCAATCTTGGTCTGGCTCACCACCGGGTCCTCGATCAGCGACGAAACCGAGTTCACCTGTTTTTGAATGCGCTCGGCAATGGTGTCGTCCATGCTTACGATGCGCATCTTCCAGTCGATACTCGTGGCGTTGGATGAGCTCTTGGTCCACACAAACGTCAAAATGGCGCTCTGATGACCCCGCGCGGGAAACATGCCAAAGAAGGAATCGTGCTGAATGTTGCTATCCTCGTCGATATAGGCGTGAACGTTATACACCACGCGGTCGATCTTATCGTTGAGCAGCGCGTTGGTCGCAAGCGCAGCGGCCTGAATCTGCCCGTTGGACAGCAGCTCGAGCTCGTTGGCAGACGATGTGTCCAACACCGTCACCTCGACCGTGCCCGTACGCTCATCAGCTTCATCGACGGTAAAGTCGAGCGGGAACTGCGTAAAGCCGTTGCCCCACTCAAGGCCGCCCTTCAGCGCCGTCGAAACGGTATCCACCGAAACGCTCTCGGACAGGTTGGCGGTGTTCAGGCGTCGCATCACGCCGTAGCCAATCTGCATGCCCACAATCAGCACCAAGATGCCAATGACCACGGCCATGGCAGTCTTCGTAATGGTATGGCTCACCTGCGAGCCCGAAGGGTCGTCCTCGGACAGCGGGTCGATATGTTTTGCCTGGCTCGCGCGGTCCTCGCTGCGCAGCTGCGCTAGCGCCGCTTTGTCACCGCGCTTGGCCGCAGCCTCCTTCTCACGCATGCGCTCGGTGCGCTTTTTGGCAAGCGTGGGATCCAAGACACCGGATGCATCGATTTCGGAGAATAACTCCGTCACTTCTTCCGGAGTCAAAGGGTTCTTGTCAGCCATAAACTTCCTGTCATATCAATCAGTCGAGCTCGTGCGCACGCGCACCTTCGAACTGCATTCGATAGTAACGGGCATAAGTGCCGCCACGGGCGAGAAGCTCCTCGTGCGTGCCACGCTCCACAACGCGACCATGCTCAACGGTCGCGATCTCATCGGCATGCTTAATGGTCGAAAGACGGTGGGCGATGATAATCGTGGTGCGGCCGCGTGCCAGCTCTTCGAGCGACTCCTGCACCGCCTCCTCGCTCTCGTTATCCAAAGCACTCGTCGCCTCATCCAAAATAAGGATCTTGGGGTTCTTGAGAAACACGCGCGCAATGGCAACGCGTTGCTTCTGTCCGCCCGAAAGACGGCTGCCGCGCTCGCCCACCACGGTGTCATAGCCCTGCGGAAGCGACTCGATAAAGGCATCGATGTTGGCGCGACGGGCGGCCTCGGCGATCTCTTCTGCCGTAGCGCCCGGCTTGCCGTAGGCGATGTTCTCGCCGATTGTTCCGTCAAACAGGTAGACATCCTGCTGCACCAGGCCGATAGCGCGGCGCAGGCTCTGCTGCGTCACATCGCGCACGTCCTGACCGTCGATGCTAATGGACCCAGCGGCAACGTCGTAAAAGCGCGGCAGCAGCGAACAGGTCGTCGATTTGCCACCGCCCGAAGGGCCAACCAAAGCGATGGTCTGCCCGGGCTTGATAGACAGATCCATATGGTCGATAACGGGACGCTCGTCGGCATCGCCCTCGCCCAGCTCAACATCCTCGTAGTTAAAGCACACGTCGTGATACTCCACGGCGCCGGCAGTCACCTGCAGATCCGTGGCGCCCGGCTTGTCCTGGATATCCGGCGCGGTCGAGAGTACCTCGTCCATACGCTTAAAGCCGGCGATAGCCTTCTGATACATTTCGGCCGAATTGACGAGTGTCTCGAGCGGCGTGCAGAACAGCGAAATGTAGAGCGCGAAGGTTGCCATATCGACTGCCTGCAGCTGGCCTTGGGCAACCAGCCAACCGCCCAGCAGCACCACGATCACATAGAGCACACCCGAGAGCAGGCCATACGTCGCGGTATAGACGCCCATGGCGTGATACATGTTCTCCTTGGACGAAAGATAGCGATTGTTGGAGGCGCGGAACTTGAAACGTTCGGTCTCCTCATTGGCAAAGCTCTTGACCACGCGCATGCCCGCCAGCGAATCCTGCAGCTGCGCATTGATGCCGCTGATCTTTTTGCGGTTGTCGCTAAAGACCTCGCGCATGCGCATGTTCTGCCAAAACATGATGACCGCAAACGCCGCCGTCACCACGGCCATGGCGAGCGCCAGCACCGGGGCGATGGTAAAGAGGATCACAAACGAGCCGATAATCTCGATGCCGCAGATGATGATCCACTCGGGCACGTGGTGCGCCGCCTCGCAGATATCGAACAGGTCGTTGACCACGCGGCTCATCATGTCGCCCGAGCTGTTGCGGTCGAAGTACGCAAAGCTAAAGCGCTCATACTGGTCGAACAGGTCCTCGCGCATTTTGGACTCCATACGCGCGCCCATCACGTGACCCCAATAGCTCACAAAATAGCGGCAGGCGCAGCGGATGGCATACATCAGCACCAAGCCCACCGCGATCATGCCGAGCGCCTGCATAATGGCAGCCTGACCCTGGGTAAACAGCCCACCGGTCAGATTGCGCAGGATAATGGGGAACGCCAGGTCAATGGCGGCAAGCACCAGAGCGCAAACAGTATCAGCAACAAAAAGCCCCATCTGGGGCTCGTAATACGAAAGAAACCTTTTAAACATGCAATCCTCGAAGAGAAATAAATAGCGTGAGAAATCCGGTTGAACCGGTCAGGCTGAAAACAAAGCGTCCCAACAAGCATAACGCCGATGTTCTGGCAGCGTCAGCGAAAACGTCCCTAAGCGAGCAAGGTGCCTTGAAAGAGGAGCGACGCGTACTTCGGTACGCGAGCGACGATTGAAAGGCAGATTGCCGCTTAGGGGCGTTTGCAGCGTCGACTCGTTACGCGGTTTGGTAAAACCGCGTAACCTAGAGCTCCGCTCCGCCCAGCCTGTGTGCGATGCTGTCGCAGGCAAGCGCGCCTACAACGGTCTTGGCGTCTTCGATCTTGCCGTCGAGCACGGCGTCGATCAGCTCGTGCAGCGGCACCAGGTCCACGTTGACAAACTCGTCATCATCGGGGTTGGGCGCATCAAACTCGAGCTTGGTAGCCAAGTAGATGTGGATGATCTCATCGCAAAAACCGCATGACGTGACAATCGACGTCAAAAAGCGAATACGACCGGCCCTAAAGCCCGTCTCCTCATGCAGTTCGCGCTTGGCGCAATCGAGCGGGTCCTCGCCCGGGTCGAGCTTGCCGGCGGGAATCTCGACCGTCACGCGGTCGATGGCGGTGCGGTACTGACGCACCAGTACGATCTTGCCGCTCTCGGTCAGTGCCACAACGGCCGCCGCACCCGGATGGCGAACGATATCGCGGGCGCTGCGGCGACCGTTGGGCAGCTCAACCTCAAGACGGTGGACGTCGAGGATCTTGCCCTTCCAGGCGCACTCCTCCGAAAGAATCTTCTCGTGCAGCTCGGCATCGTGCGGGTCGTCATCGCCTAGCACCAGCGTCGGCTCGTCGACAACCTCGCCACCCGGCTCGCCCTCGGCGTGTCCATACATGCGGCTGTCCTCCTCGACGATCTGCGCGTCCACGAGCTCTTCGTTCTTCTCGTCCATCCGTCTCATTCCTCTCGGACTTTAGGCATCCCAGGCGTCGCGGCCACGCAGCGCGCGCAGGCCAATGTCATGACGCAGAGTCTTGCCCTCAAAATCAATCTTCTCGCAGGCCTCGTAGGCAAGGTTGCGAGCGTTCTCGAACGTGTCGCCCAGCGCGGTCACGGCAAGCACGCGGCCGCCGTTGGTCACGAGCTGACCGTCCACCACGGCGGTGCCGGCATGGTACACAGTCACGTTCTCCATGGCCTCGGCGTCGGCGATGCCGGTGATGACTTTGCCCTTCTCGTAGCTGCCGGGATAGCCCGCGCTCGTCAGGACAACGGCCACGGCCCACTCGTCGCGCCAGTCGAGCTCAATCTGATCAAGCTCGCAGTTGGCGCAGGCGAGCATAACCTCGACCAGGTCGTTCTTGAGGCGCGGCAGCACGACCTGCGTCTCGGGGTCGCCAAAGCGGGCATTGAACTCCAGCACCTTGGGGCCGGCGGGGGTGAGCATAAAGCCACCGTACAGGCAGCCGCGGTAGTCGATGCCCTCGGCAGCAAGCTCGGCCACGGTCTGCTCCATGACCGCCACCATGGTGGCGTGCTCCTCGTCGGTCACGATGGGCACCGGGCTGTAAACGCCCATGCCGCCGGTGTTGGGGCCTTTGTCGCCCTCGAGCGCGCGCTTGTGGTCCTGCGAGGTGGCCATGGGGCGCACGGTCTTGCCGTCGGTAAAGGCCAAAAGCGAGCATTCGGGACCAACAAGCATCTCCTCGATAACCACGGTGTTGCCGGCATCGCCAAAGGTGCCGCCAAAGCACTCGCGCACGGCCTCCTCGGCCTGCTCGAGCTCAGTCGCCACGATAACGCCCTTGCCTGCGGCCAGGCCGTCAGCCTTCACGACCAGCGGGGCACCCTGCTCACGCACATAGGCGAGAGCCGAAGCCTCGTCAGTAAACGAGCCATAGGCGGCCGTCGGAATGCCGGCACGCTCCATGAGCTGCTTGGAGAATAGCTTGGAGCCCTCCATCTGGGCACCCTCGGCACCCGGACCAAAGCAGGGAATACCCGCCGCGCGCACGGCGTCGGCCACGCCCGCCACGAGCGGAGCCTCGGGGCCAATCACCACGAGTCCGCATCCATGGCTCTGGGCAAACGCCGCCACGGCCGCAGGATCGCAATCGTCGAGAACCACGTTCTCGCCGCAGCTCGCGGTGCCGCCGTTACCCGGCGCAATGTAGAGCTTGCCGGCGCGCGGTGATGCTGCGAGCTTAGCTGCCAAAGCGTGCTCGCGGCCGCCGCTGCCCAACAACAGGATGTCGATGGTTTGAGTGTCCGCCTTCAAGGGTGCCTCCTCTATGGATGAATGGCTCGCTCCGCGCGAGCCCTTTGCAAGCAAATATACCCCTCGGCCGCCCGTCCGGGCTGCAAAGGGGTATATCGCAATAACCAAATAGTCCCGATTACTTCCAGAATCGGTTGATGATCTGCTCGCGACCGGCGCCAACGCCAATAAACGTCACGCGGGTGTGTGCCAGATCCTCGATAAACGCCACGTAGTCCTGAGCCTCTTGCGGCAGCTCATCAAAGCTGCGGCAACCGGTGATGTCGCACTTCCAGCCGGGAAGCTCCTCGTAGATGGGCTTGGCATGCTCAAAGCGCACCTGATGCTCGGGCACGCTGGTGTAGCGCTCGCCATCGACGTCGTAGGCCACGCACACCTTGATGGTGTCGAAAGCCGAAAGCACGTCGAGCTTGGTCAGGGCGATATCGGTGAGGCCGTTGACGCGCGAGGCGTAGTTGGCGATGGGGCCGTCGAACCAGCCGCAGCGACGACGGCGACCGGTGGTCACGCCGTACTCATAGCCCTCCTCGGTCAGCGTGTGACCGGCCTCGGACTCATAGGAAAGCTCGGTGGGCATGGGGCCCGAACCGACGCGGGTGATATAGGCCTTCATGACGCCCAGCACGCGGTCGACGTTCTTCATGCCCACGCCGGAGCCGGTAATGGCGCCGCCGGCGGTGCAGTTGGAAGACGTCACGTACGGATAGGTGCCGTGGTCGATGTCGAGCAGCGTCGCCTGGGCACCCTCAAACAGCAGGTCCTTGCCCTCATCGATCATGTTGTTGAGCAGCAGGCTCGTCTCGGTGATGTAGGGACGCAGGCGCTCGGCCATGGGCAGGTACTCGTCGCAAATCTGGTCCACGGTGTAGGTGGGCAGGTTGTAGATGAGCTCAAGCTCGGGGTTCACGCGGGCGAGAGCGGTCTCCAGCTTGTCGCGGAACAGCGCCTCGTCCAGCATATCCTGCATGCGCAGGCCAATGCGGGCCATCTTGTCCTGATAGCACGGACCGATACCGCGCTTGGTGGTACCGATGTTCTTCTTGCCGAGCTTCTGCTCAAAAGCACCATCCAGATCGATGTGGTACGGCATGATGACATGCGCGTTGCCACTAATCTTGAGGTTCTTGGTGGTGATGCCGTCGGCCTCGAACATATCAATCTCTTCAAGGACAACCTTGGGGTTGACGACGCAGCCGTTACCGATCACCGACACATGGTCGGAATACATGATGCCGGAGGGCACCTGGTGCAGGCCGTACTTCTTGCCGTTGACGACGATGGTGTGGCCGGCGTTATTACCGCCCGAATAGCGCACGACGGCATCGAAGTCGCCGGCGACCAGGTCGCAAATCTTACCCTTGCCCTCATCGCCCCACTGGGCACCGACCAAAACGGTTGACGGCATGTTTACTCCTTACATTCATGGACTGTCTACGCGCCACGCCGGCACGCAGAAGCACAAAACATTCCCAGTATACCCGTGCAACGGGCGCCTGTCCTACTCCTCGGCATGTGCCCCATCAAGCTCATAGAACTTGGTGGATGCCGGCAGGAACATCAGGTCGACGTCGCCGATCGGGCCCGAACGGTTCTTGGCCACGACGATACGCGTAACGCCCTCGTCGGGTCGATCGTCGCGCGAGGCTTCGGCCTCGTCGGCGGAGCGGTCCAAGAACATAACGATATCGGCGTCCTGCTCGATGGAGCCCGATTCACGAAGGTCGGAAAGCTGCGGGCGCTTGCCGGTACGGGATTCGACCTGACGCGAGAGCTGCGACAGCGCGATGAGCGGGATCTTGAGTTCCTTGGCCATGATCTTCAGACCACGCGACATCTCGGAGACCTCGACGGTACGGCTCTCGGAGCGGCGTCCCGGCGGAGGACTCACCAGCTGCAGGTAGTCCAGGATGATGATGGCCTTCTCCTTGTTGTGGAGCATGCGGCGGCTCTTGGCGCGAATCTCGGTCACTGTGGTGCCGGGCGTATCGTCAATCAGAATATCGAGCTTGGACAAGGTCTGCGTGGCCTCGTTGATATTGGCCCACTGCTCGGGGCTAATGCGGCCCATGCGGAAGTCACTGATCGAAATCATGGCGTAGGCGCAAATCAGACGCTGGGCAATTTCCTTGCCCGACATCTCCAGCGAGAAGAAGCCGACGGTATAACCGGCCGCGGCAGCGTTGAGCGCCAGATTCAGGGCGAACGACGTCTTACCCACAGCAGGGCGGGCGCCGATGATGATGAGCTGGCCCTCGCGAAAACCCATGAGCATGCGGTCGAGCGACGGGAAGCCCGTGGGCACGCCCGCAGCCTGGCCGCCTGCCTGGCACACTTCCTCGGCCTCGTTATAGGCCTCGACCATAAACTCGGTCAGCGTCTTGTAGCTCGACTTGACCTCGCGCGCCGTGACCTTGAGCAACTTGCTCTCGGCCAGCTCCACGACCTCTTTGGTATCGGTGGGAGCGTTATAGGCCAGCGCGTTGATCTCGTTGGTGGCGCCGATCAGCTCACGCAGCATCGAATCGCGACGGACGATGGCGGCATGGTGCTGCCAGTTGACGAGCGACAGGGTCTGACCCATCAACTCCAAAATGTAGGCCTCGCCGCCCACGGCATCAAGCTTGTTGATGCTTCGCAGGTAATCGATCAGCGAGATGGAGTCGATGGGAATGCGGCTGTTGTACATATCGACCATCGCGGTATAGATGGTCTTATGAATGGGCCGGTAGAAGTCATCGGGCTGCAGCTCGACCTGGGCCTCTTCGACCACCTCGGGCGATAGCAGCATAGCGGCCAGTACATTGGCCTCTGCATCTTGGTTTTGGGGAAGACCCAACTTGGAGCCGCGGTCCTCAACCGTCAGCCCGGTCTCCCTATCGTCATATGCCATGAGCATCCTCATTCATATCGCTTGCGAGCATCCATAGTATCAGCCACGGTCCCAAAACGCGCCGCGCGCCGCCAATCATCACCGAACCAAACGGATGAACGGTCCTGTATATAGGACTTCGACGCAACGTTCACCATGACACTCACTCAGCGCAAAAAACAAAAGGGCGCCCTGGTTTCCCAGAGCGCCCTTCTTAGAACAAGATTGTTGCGTTGCAGCAAATGCTACTCGGCAGCAGCCTCAGTCTCGACCTCGGCGGTCTCGGCCTCGGCGACCTCAGCGGCCTCCTCGACCTCAGCCTCGGCAGCGAGCTCCTCGGCGGTAACGCCGACGAGAACGACAACCTCGGCCTTGATCTCGCGGTACAGCGAGATGGCAACGGTGTGGGCACCGGCAACCTTGATGGGCTTACCGAGCTCGACGCGCTTGCGGTCGATGTCCATACCGAGCTGAGCCTTGATGGCGTCAGCGATCATAGCGGCGGTAACGGAGCCAAAGAGGATGCCCTCGTCGCCGACCTTGACGTCAACGGTGACCGTCTTGCCCTCGAAGGCAGCCTTGGTCTCGTTGGCGGTAGCCAGACGGACGGCCTCGCGCTTGGCGATGTTGTTGCGACGCTCGTCAAGCTGCTTGAGGTTGCCCTTGGTGGCGGCAACAGCGAGCTTCTTGGGGAACAGGAAGTTCTCAGCGTAACCCTGAGCGACCTCTACGACGTCACCCTCGCCGCCCTTGCCCTTGATCTCATCGAGAAGAATAACCTTCATGATGCGTCTCCCTTCTTAGCCGCGGTCGCGGTTGCCACGAGAGGAAACCACGGGGACGGTGTACGGCAGGAGAGCCATCTCGCGGGCGCGCTTGATGGCGTTGGCGATGTCATGCTGATGCTGCGTGCAAGCGCCAGTGACGCGACGGGGCTTAATCTTGCCACGGTCGGTCATGTACTTACGGAGAAGCTGAGTGTCCTTATAGTCGATGAACTCAGTGTTCTCCTTGCAGAACTGGCAGTACTTACGACGCGGCTGACGTGCAGAAAAATCATTAGCCATGTCAAAATACCTTTCGTTTGGCAACTTCGGCGAACCGAAGCCGCCTCTCACTCAAAAATAGGTGAACAACCCTTAGAACGGGATGTCCTCATCGTAGACGTCGACCGCGGGCGGCGTAGCCACCGGTGCGGCAGGACGTGCTGCGGGCGCGGGAGCTGCGGGGGCGTAACCGCCCTGGTCGTAGCCACCCTGGCCACCACGGGAGCTCATAAACTCGATCTCATCGACGATGACCTCAAGCTTGCTCCGGCGCTGGCCGTCGCGCTCCCAAGAGCTGTAGCGCAGCTTGCCCTCGATCGCGACCTTGTTTCCCTTTGCCAGGAAACGGCTCACGGCCTCGGCGCGGGTGCCGAACATGGTGCAGTCGACAAAGTTGGGATAGTCCTCCCACTCGCCAGTCTGCGCGTTGCGGCGACGATCGTTCACGGCGACGCCAAAGGACAGAACCTGGGTTCCGCCGGCGGTGGCGCGCAGCTCGGGATCGCGGGTGAGGTTACCGGTGATGTTCACTCGATTGATGCTCATAACTCACTACTTCCTCTTGGGGCACAAGCCCAGTCCAAAACGACAGTCTTACTCCTGGTCGTCGCGACGGACGATCATGTGGCGGACCACAGCGTCGGTGATGCGCAGGACGCGATCAAGCTCGGCGATCTGGGTAGGATCTGCGTGGAAGTTGATGAGGGTGTAGTCACCATCGGTGAGGTCGTTGATCTCGTAGGCGAGCTTGCGCTTGCCCCACTCGTCAACGGAGTCGACCTTGCCAGCGCCCTCAGCGATCGTGGTATCGATACGCTTCATAACAGCGAGACGAGTCTCGGGGTCGAGCGACGGGTCAACAAAGAACAGCAGTTCATAAGCCTTCATATTGTCACCTCCTCTGGGCAAATGTGGCTTCAGGTCGTGAAGGTGCGCCTGAAGCAGGAAAAGACTTGGTAATAATATCTTTCAACCTCCTAGGCTGCAAGAATATGCAGCTACAACCTCATGACCTCCACATATGTCCATGCTCACACGGCACTTCATGCGCATTCCAACCAAATGCTGACCAAATGCTTGACGGATCTGTGTTCAAGATACGGTGCCGTGGGGACAAGCTGAGCCAAGCCGCAGGTCAGCGGGCACAAGGCTGTGGTCGCAAAATGCATACCAGTGGCCCACAGCACCACCCAAAGATTTTTAAATTCATTGCCAAGTCGCTTATGAATACCCTTTTTTGAACAATTGAGTTGATCGACCACGCTGGTCGGAAGCCGTTTTTTGGGACCTCAAGCCCCACTGCAGCGCCAAGCACGGCCAAGCGTTTTAAAAAATGCCAACTTTTCTGTTTGCACTTTGCGATTCCTCGTGTATACTGACTTTCGCATTTAACGGAGAGTTGTCCGAGTGGCCGAAGGAGCACGATTGGAAATCGTGTAGGCGTCAAAAGCGTCTCCAGGGTTCAAATCCCTGACTCTCCGCCAGTTAATTCCAAAGCAGGCCTTCGAGCCTGCTTTGTTTTTACCCCACGCGGAGGGGTGGCAGAGTGGTTAAATGCGGCGGTCTCGAAAACCGTTTGGCCTGTATAAGGTCACGAGGGTTCGAATCCCTCCTCCTCCGCCATTTTGGTTGAGAAAGCTCCCAACAACGGGAGCTTTTTTGTTATCGAGATACGTCTCGATCCCACGCTTCCCCAAACGTGTACGTCAGCCTCCAAAACCGACATATTTCGACATCTTTGGAGGCTGACGTACACGTTTGGATTGAGCTCACGGGAGTGGCACTATTCGGAAGGCACCTCTTCGTCTCGCATGCTTTTCCAGTTGCGGATAAGCGCCTTGCGTAGTTCGTTTTGCTCTCGCTGGTGCCCGGTATCGGTACAGCGAGGCATGTCGAGTGCTTCGCGAATGTTGTTCATGGCGCGGTGAAAGGCGAGCTGGCTGCCGAACTGAGCCGAAGTGAGCGTAACGATTCGATATCCCATTTGGGAGAGAACGGCCTCTCGCTCCGCATCTGCTCCTTTGCGTTCGAACTCATCGTGAAAGCCGCCCTTATATTCGATACCGAGCTCCCTGCGCTTGTAGGTAACGAGCGCATCGATTTTGAGTGTTCGAGCTTTGGCGCAATGCCAGAGACGTTGAGGGATCTCGAGCGGTTTGTTGAGTTCGATACCTCGGATGCCAACGCCGCCTTCGCTTGTTGGGAGCGAGAGGGCGATTGCCGAAGCGGTCTCCATAGGCGAGGCCGAGCAATCGTAGATGTGCCTGAGCGCGAGCCGTGCACGTGTGGCACCGGGTTTGCCGGGATGCCGATCGAGCAGTTCGATTATTTCATCCTTGGAGGTGGTGGCTGGTTGCTCGGTATAAGGGTCGGCGGGATTGAGCCTCATGCGATAATCGCCGCAAACTTCATAGCCATATTCGAGATATTCGATCCTATCCATCCACTCGGCAGCGAGCACGAAGGTGAAGGCTTCGTCGGTGATGAAGATTCCGGGCGTCAACTCGTTAATATGCTCGTAGGGAAGATTTTGTCCAAGAATGTGGCAGACGACGCCTTTGGTACGAATTCGCTCAAATTCGAATACGACCGCGATATCGATAGTCTTAAGCATATCGGACGGAATGCCGCAGTCGGTAAGGGCCTGTCGTATGCGCGCAACACGTTGCTGGGTGGAGATGCCTTGTGCGCCTATCTGGTAGTCGTGCCGCGCAAGAGACTGAACCAAATTCTGGGGTGCATGATGGACAAGCCATGCGGTTTTATGCGAAATGAGAACAGGGGTATCCATTGAGGGCCTCTCGCTCTGAGCCAGTATCCAACTCTTATGTCCGTTGAAGTGGGGAAATATACCGGATGTGAGTAAATCAACTCACTCATGCTGTGAGCTCAATCCAAACATGTACGTCATCCTCCAAAGATGTCGAAAAATGTCGTTTTTGGAGGGTGACGTACATGTTTTGGATCCCTGGCATTCCAGTAACGCCACGCCCGCATCCAGTCCCGACCGTTTACCGAGCAATAGGGTCGCCAGACCCGTCAACCATGTACTATGTACGGGCATTGTCTAAACTCGCAATCAGAAGGACCCCATCTTGCCCGTCGTCGCCGCTATGACCGTTACCTCACACGCCACGGATGCCATGGTCGCCATCCCGTTTTGGCTCGAAATGTTCGCCGTCGTCGCGGCTTCAATCTCGGGCGTGTTGGTCGCGCGCGAGCACAAACTCGACCTGGTGGGTGCAGTTGCGCTCGCCGTGGTCTGTGGCTTGGGCGGCGGTCTTTTACGCGACATGACGCTGCAGGTGGGCAACGTCTACATCCTCAACCAGCCAATGGCGCTGCCGCTTTCCATTGCCACGGCAGCCATCATCTATATTTTCCCGGCAATCGTCGACAAGCCCGAAAAACTCATTCCCCTGCTCGACATCATCTCGGTCGGCATCTACGCCGCCACTGGAGCAGACAAGGCGCTGGTCTACGGCTTTGCGCCGGCGGTGTGCATCATGATGGGCTTTTTCACCGCGGTGGGCGGTGGCATGTTGCGCGACGGCTTTATGGGCGTGGTTCCGGGCATTTTCCAACGTACTAACTTTTATGCCATCGCCGCCATCGCCGGATCGACAAGCTATGTGTGTCTCGTTATGAGCGGCATCATGAGCAATGTCGCCGCGCTGGTCGTATGCGTTGTCGTGACCATGGGTCTGCGCTGGCTCTCGCTGCGCTTTGACATCAAAAGCCCCACCGAAGAGGACATCGCGCGCTTTTTGCACCGCAAAAAGTAGATTGCGCGGGCTCATCCTTCGAAATACAACCGAGAGGTTCTTTTAGAGCGCCCACGCGTTGGGTACCCTGTTAGATGCATATCGAGCATCTAACGAAGGATTCACTATGCCCCGCAATCAATTCCCGTCGACCCAGCGCTGTAAAGCGTGGGGCCGCATCACCATCCTATTCGCACTCATCGCGCTGGCGATCACCGCGCTTCCCACGGCGTCGTTCGCCGGCACAGACACCGCAGGCAACGTACTTGCGACCGACAATGACGCCAATTCGTCCGGCGTCGAAGGTGACCTGTACTGGGCAGGTCAGGCCCTCAACTTGGACGATGCGTCCATCGGCCGCGACATAATTGCAGCAGGCGAGAGCCTCTCCATCCGCGACTGCACGGTGGGCGGCGCCGTCCGCTTGGCGGCGCGCACCATCGACATTGCCAAGACTACGGTTGATGGCAGCGTGACCGTTGCCGGCCAGCATGTCGTGCTCAATTCCGACAGCACTGCCAACTGTTTCTATGCGATAGGCGAGACGGTTGCCCTGCGCGGCTCTACCAAGTCGGCAGCGCTTGCGGGCGATACGGTGACCATCGATGGCACCGTCGAGGGCGATGTTGAGGTTTGGGCCGACAAGCTCGTCCTGGGCAAAAACGCCCACATCACCGGCACCGTGAACGCGCACGTCTCCGAGGACCCCGAGCGCGCTGCGGGAGCCGAGGTCGGCGCGCTCAAGATCGACCGCACCGAGAACGAGGATACTTCCACTGTTAACGATGTCATCGGCGGCATCGTCGCCGCGGCGCTCTCGACCTGCTTTGTCGCTCTGCTGCTCGAGCTCGTCTTTCCGCGCGCGACCGCCAGCGCCGCCGGAATGCTCCACCAGCGCCCCACGCCCCTGTGGGTGAGCGGCCTTCTGGGCACGATTGCTATCGTCCCCGCCGTCCTACTGCTAATTATCTCAATCGCTGGCCTGCCGCTTGCCGGAACCCTCTTGTGCGGCGTTATCGGCATCACGTTGGTGTCGAGCGCCTTTGCGGGGTGCGCGATTGCCCGCATGGTCGGACACAACCAGAACCGCTACGCCATGGCAGCCGCCGGCGGCGTGATCGCAGGCGCGCTTACGGCAATCCCCCTCGTAGGCGATTTCATCAGCGGCGTAACCTTCGTCTTTGCACTCGGCTACATCATCCAAATCATCTGGCGCAACGCCCACCTCAAGCCGCAGCAAACCTCCAACACGCCAGGACTCCCCACCGCTTAGCCGCCAATCACCACAAAGGGGACAGGCACCTTTGTGGTGGTGCAAAGGGGTCAGGTTACTTTGCACCAACAAACGAAGCGGGGCACCCGATCACATTCGACCGGGTGCCCCGCTTTTTCATGTCTCGTATTGATAGTCGAGGCGAACAACTACTCCTCAGAGCCGTCGTCGCGCTTACGACTACGGATGAGATGCGCCACGCCAATGCACAGCACCGCGCCACCAGCGATCCAAGTAAAGGTCACGCCATTAAGACCGGTGAGTGGGAGGCCAGAGCCCTTCTTGTCGATAATGGTAAAGCTGAGCTTGCCGGTAGATACGGCGGCAGAATCGGCCTTTATGACACCATCAGCAGCAGTAACGTTGGCAGAATCCTTGTCGGGAGTCACTGCGGAGCCATCCTGCTTAAGCGTCCCGCGGGCAATGGTAAACGTGACACCTTTGGAAGCGGAGTTATTGTAGCCAGGCGCCGGCTTAACCTCTTTAAGGATATAGGTGCCTTCATCAAGACCCACGACGTTAATCTCGCCATCCTGGTTCGTCTTGAGCGTGACATTCTCATCTTTGCTGTGCTTCACGCCCTTAGCATCGATGTATTGCTCTTGAACGCTGTCGTTAACAACTTCCTGCAGAGTGAACTCGACGTTTCGGAGGGCAGGATGCTTACCATTTCCATCCACATCGCTGCCCACCTTGGTGACATCGATGCCATAGGTGTAGTCGTAGGCAGGGTGCACAACCGTAGTGCCAACACCATCAATGATATGCGGATTGTTAGAATAAGTTAGCTTAACCGTATTAGTCTGGGCTTTGCCGATGAGACCCTCGAATTCATCCTTAATGACATTATTACTGTCGAAAATCTTGGAGGAGTCGAGCTTGGCCTTGTACTCGACGGTCACCTTCGAGTCAGCGTTGACGGTAATGGGGGCACCTTTAGCGTCAACGCAATCCTTAAGATTCTTGAAGTTAACGGTAAGCTCGTTGGTATTCGAGAAGTTTTTAGTGTAGCCATGCTCATCATCATTCTTAACGGTCTGGTTGCCGATCTTAACCGTGACATCCGGAACATTATTCTCATTGTCATCAACGAACTTGGGCGTCATGGACTTGGGCAGTTTATCCGTGAAGCGGTAGTTATAGTCGCTATAGGTGTCGATATTACTCGCAACCGTACCGACGAGTTTATAATCGACCCAATCGTCCATAGCTGAGTCAGCGGCCTTATTGGGGTCGCCTTTGGCCCCTGTTTCCCAAGATTGATCCTTGTCATCCATGACAGCCTTGCTGACTGTAGGAATGTTGGTCTTCTCGTCGACCGTAACACCTCGAGCGCCTACAATGGCGAAAATCGGCGAGGTGGCCGTACTGGTATCCTTCGTATCGTCCCCGGCAATTGAGGTCGTATCGGTCACAAAGAGATAGTATCCTTGCGAGACGTTGCCCTCGCCATCCGTGGGCGTAAAAACATCGCCAGCGCCAAAGGATCCCTTCGTCTGATCCACGCTCTTTTCGACCTCCTTTGCCAATCCGTTAAACAGATTGTCATTCGTGATAGCAGTTGTGCTGCCAGTTCCAGAGGTGCATTTGGACAGATAATCGACGACATTCTGTGCGGTAGAGCTATCAGTAATGCCGGACCCGGTCACCGTTTTAAGGTAGCCGAGAACCGCTTGCTCTGCCTTCCCACTCGCCCAATCAACATTCGAAACGACTTTGCCATCCTTTTCATCGACAACATTGGCCTTGAAAATCTGGTACGCCTTGTACTTGTTGGTTTCATTGCCCTTGGAGGGGCTGATCTTGATGCTGTTGGCCGGGACCGTCGACCCAACCTCAGCAAACGCCATGGTCACCGGGGCCATGACGCCGCCGAAGCTCAACGCTGCTGTGAGGCCTGCTGTCACTGCCAGGCGTGCGATGTTCTTGGTTGCCTTCATGTTTGGTCCTCTTTCTTGGAGGGTTCTCTAGTAACTTTTTCAAAACCAATGATCATCAGGTCGGTAGACCTGCGCGTCACTCGCTACGGAGGCAGTACGCCATTGAGCAAGGGGGGGGACAATTATTTTTCACGGCGACCTCCTCCCCGCTTGATGACGAGCGCGACAACAATAGCCGCCACTCCGATGGCAGCCAAAGCCGCCACCAGCACCAACGCTCTATCTCCCGTCGAGGGCATAAAGCCTCGACTTGCTTCTTTGCTTGGGGTGTTGAGCACCGACAGCTCAATCGAACCCGTCCCGGCATCGGCGGTATCAACCCGCAGAGGGCTTTCGGCCGACACGGTCACCTTGGGCTTCGCGGCCGTCACCTGTTTAACGTCCAGGCCCTCGGCCGTAACCGTCACCGTACGTTTGCCTTCAAAGGCGGCGTATCCCTTGGGAGCCGCGACCTCTTCGACGGTGTAGACACCCGCGTCCACACCGGTCAATTCCACGTGGCCGTCCGCGCCCGTGGTGACGTGCGCGGCGGCATCCGTCGACCACGAGCCGTCAGTCGTTAGAATGCGCCCGCGGTCATCGATGATGCGCAGCTTGGCGCCCGCGAGCGGTTTATCGTCCGAGCTTGAGCGCTTGATCAGACTGAGTCCCCAGGTGTAGGCGCACGCGTCATCGCTCGGCGTGCGGGTAAATCCAGCATCGCCGGACTGGTCGGCGAGGGGAGATCGCGGGTAACGCAGGTAGACCTCGTTGGGATTGCCCTTGGTGGCACCTCGATTGCAGTTGGCCCCCAACGGCGCATTGTACACGGCGACCACGCGGGCGCCCGCGGTGAAGGCGTCGGCCCCGCCGAGCGCGGCGATGAGGTCGCCGGTACGCACGGTGAAGGCATTGCCCTCGACCGAGACCTTGCACCGTGAAGTTATGTCTGTCCACCCTTTAGCCGGCGTCGAGCTGACGTTGCCGCCCTCACATGCGACCGCATCAAAGCCGCCGTCCGCGCCCGCCGCCACGTACACGCGCACGCTCGCGGCCGCCTTGGAGGGGTCGAGCCCCGCGCTCATGGTGTCGACGAACCGCACCGCATAGGTGTCGTAGGCCGTGAGCCCCGCCGGGACCGCGGCCGAGAGGCGCCAGTACAGGTCGTCACCCACGGTGGCGTCGGCGGCCTTCTGCCATGCGGCGGTGCTGTCCTCCAGCACATGCTTGGCAACCTTGGGGGTCGCCGCCTTGGGCTTGACGGTGACGGCGCTGCCGCCGACCAGGGCCATGATCGGCGCGGTGCCGGCCTCGCCCTGGGCGATGGCGTCGTCGTCGGCGACGATGAGCCAGTAGCCGCAGGGCAGCTCGGCCGCCGTGCTCGCGTTAAGGCCCACGGAAGTTGCGCCGACATTGCAAATCGCGCGGGCAAGCTTTGCCGTCAGCGCGGTCGTCATATGCCCGTCAGCATTCATCCATTCGGCAGCCGCTTGCGCCGTCGATGCCGAGCCATCAAGCCCCGCATCATGAAGCACCGGAAGAACGGCCTGGCGAACGGCATCATTCGCCCACGTTACGTCAGTTGCAATTTTTTGGTCAGTATCGGCGTCGTCGACAACGGTCGCCGAAAAGAGCTGGTACGCGTCATACCGCGTCGCAACCGTACCGTCCACCGTAATGGCACCGGTATCGGCAGCATGAGCCATCCCAGGGGCAATCGCGAAAGACAGAATAGCAACCATGATTATCGTCGCGGCAGCCAACAAGCGGCGGTTAAGCCTACTCACGGCTACCACCTCGACCTTGATCGCGATGGCGACGAGCATGCATCCATGTCGCGGCAAAGCACAGCAGCGAAGCGCCAGCCAGATATGTCATAGTCAGGCCAGCACCGCCTGCCTCGGGAAGCGTGGTCGAATACGTGTTGGTAAAGGTCGGTGGGTCCTGAGAGCTATCGTTATAGGTAACTACGGCGTTGAGCTGGTCCGCGCCATTAGTTACCTTAACCGTGACTTTGCGCGGGGTCGTGTCATAGGTGATGTGATCTTTAACATGGTCGACGGCACCCTTGGGCTCGACCTCGGAAATGGTGTAGGTATAGGTTCCTGCCTTGTTGTAGTCGACGTTGAAGGAGACGTTGCCCGCGGCATCATTGGTCACCGTCTGGAGCACCTTACCGTCGCCGTCCTTAAGCGCAAACGAGAACTGTCCTTTCTTGAACGTCCCGCCTTCAAGTCTTTTCTTTGCCTGGATAACCGCTGATCCCGTCAAACGATTGTCGTAGACCCAGATCTCGTCCTTCTTGGCATCGCCGACAATCTCCGCGTCTTTGACAACGCTCCTCGCCTTTTCAAGCTTGTTCTGATATTCCTCCGTACCCGCATTGCCCTTGAGCATAATCCAAATGGGGTTTGCCGTAGCGTAGCCATCGGGTGCCCTCGACTCCACAAGCTGGTAGAGCTCGCAATTGGCCATCGCCTTCTTTTCTTCGCCAAACGAGATCCTACCGTTGTCGTCGGTCGTGGCGGTTTCAAACTCAGTCCTTGCGTTTTCGATACCCGCCGTTGCAACCTGGTCCATATTCACGCTGTAGAGCGTGAACTCCGCCCCTTTGAGCGTAGCACCGACCTGCTGGGCGTCGTACTTGGTCATCGTGATGCCGTAACCATTGCCACCCGCACTAGCGGAAGCGTTCTGGATGGTCCATATTCGCTCGTCAATCGCTGTGCCTTCCGTCACACCCGTAAGCTTGGCGGTATTGGAAAGAGACACCTCTTCACCGGGGTTTCCGGTCGGGATAACCTCGTACTCGACCTTGAGGTATTTCTCGTCGGGCACCTCAAGAGTCAACTTCGTACGCGAGCCAGATTCATCATTGACTTGCTCCATCTTCGACGAATAGTCCTTATCAGTCAGCGGTGACCAGGCGCCATTCACCCGCTCATAGACCTTAAGCATCGACGGCACCAGCGTGCACTTGGCATCCATGGTATCGACGAGCTCAAGGAAGTCAGTGCCACTCTTAAGGGCAACAGCAGATTCGTTAACAAGAATGGTGTACTTTATTCGATTGCTACTACTGACCTGCTCACCGGTCTTTTTGATGACGTTGTTCTTGATGGTGACGGTACCGCTACCGGGTTTGAACTCCTTATTTCCCGACACTGCGCTTGCCGAGTTGATGAACTTCACCTCATTCTTGGAGGTATCGAGCTCGCCGCGTTTGACCGCCGTTCGATACGTTAGCTTTGCGTAGCCGGCATAACTTCCAAGTTCAGTCGTGGGAATAGAAAAGGCGACAGTGTTGCCATCGCTGCTGACGTTGTCGGTGGCAAGCTGCCAATCATCAACGACCGTCTCGGCCTCGCTTCCGCGATGAAGCCCCGTATGCTGATCGTAGGGATTCCGCACGAGCGTGTACTTTGCGAAGCCCGAAACATAGCTCATGCCGTCCGGGAGGGTATCGACTATGTTCAGCGGCGCGCCGTTAAGCTTTCCGGCACCGTAGTACTCGAATTCGCCATTTGCGTCTTTATTACCCTTCTGGCGATTCGCGTACACCGTCCAGTCGACGACCCAGGCCCCCTTCTCGTCCGAGCCGTCGACGGCACCCCAGTCGAAGTCCTCGTCCCAAGACACTTTCGACTCCGCCTCCGGCTTCTCGACCGCAGGCGTCGTTTCTTGGTTGACAACGTACATGACGAGGTCGGTGTACGGCCACTGAAGATTCAGGCCCGTCGCGCTGACCGACGCGAAGTTTGAGTACCAGCCCGACAGCGCATCTGATGTGGTGGCATAGGTGATAACGGCGTAGTCCTCGTTCTCGAGGGCGGCTTTCACTTTGTCGTTAACATATATATCAAGATTGAAATTTCTCTTTGTTCCGCCGACCGGTCAGCTTGCCGTCAGTTTCCAGTCGGCATCCCGCACCAGCACGGTCTTGCCGATTTTGATGGTAATGGCCCCTTCGTCGACACCGAGATTCTGCGACCAGGCCGACTGAAACGTATCCTTCACCGTCACCAAACCAGGATTGACCGCATTAACAATGGCCTTAAGCGCGACACGCGTCTCCCACGTCGCTCTACCCGTCGTCGCGGCTTCATCGGAGCTCACGAGCCTCTTAGTGATCGGCGTACCGACCAGCTGCGGCGTGAACTGGCCTTCGCTGGCGCCGGAAACGGAACCCTCGCGCTCGATAGTCGCGTTATTGCGCACGGTGTCGTACGAGCTCGTGTCGTTCATCTTGGTGTGATAGACGATACGATAGGTGGCGTGCTTGTCGGCAAGGTCGGTCGGGAACGTGTAAGAAAACGAGCTCTGCGACGGATCGAGCGCGCCGGTCGCAAGAACCTCCGACCCGGAGCTGCCCTTGTAAACCGTGTAGCCCCCTGTATACGTTTGCTTATCATCCAGACGGTCAGTGAACATATAGCCGCTCATATCAACTTTGAGTTCGCCTTGATTGAGTGCGACAGTCCACGAGATATCGGAGGGCGAGCCCGAACCGTCAGACTTCTTGATCATGTCATAGCGAAACTTGCTGGGAGCAGCAGTCACGGAGCCGCTCTGGCGATCGCTCGAGCTGCCCCACTCCCACGTTGCCGTGTTCTTGGATGCGTCCTGCTCGTCGACAAACTCGCCGTTACCCGCGGAAACACCGCTCTTCAGCACCGTCTCATACGTAATCGTGTGCTTCCCCTGGGAAAGGTTGCCCAGATTGTCGATGGTCACAGTCTGACCGTCGACCGTCGGCTGCGGACCGAGCTTCTTGCCATCGAGCGTGAAGCTGCCATCCACAAAGTCGAAGTTAGCGCCCAGCGTATCGGTCAACTTGACATTCGTTGCATACGATTCGACGGTAAGCTTGACGGTCCACGTAACTTTGGCCACGCCATCGGCGCCCTGGGAGAAGGCTCCTGATTTCTCCCCTTTGACGGCGCCATCCGTAGTTGGAATATTGATTGATCCCGCACCGGGGAACTTGATAGGTGTACTGCTGTCCGAGCCAGCGTTCTTATTTGCTAACTCAAATGAAAAATTGGCTCCGACAAAAATTTCCGCAGGGTTTTTGTCGAGCCAGCTCTTGTCAAACGTAAAAATGACCTTATTGTCCTTGATCTCCCACGTACCAGCCTTTTCGGCAGTAGCCTCCGGACCCTCCATGAGGTCGCCACCGGCGTTTTTGTCAATGACTATGGTATCGGGGAGCTCGTAGACAGCGATGTAGTTCCGAGGCGTAGGCGCCTTATCACTTATGAACCGTGCCGAGAAAGCTCCGTAGAGCTTCGAAGTAGACGTTACGGCAGTATCACCCAAAGGCTTATTATGGTTCTCATCGGTATACAGCTTGACCTCAACCGTTGCCGTATCGCCGTTGATCTCAATCGGCGCCGGCGTCGTCGCATCCTCGGCGCGCACTGGGGCTGCACCGTGAAAAACTGCGGCGGTGAGGCTAATCAAAATGAAGATCAGGGCCGCCATACCCAGCGACCGTGAGCGGTGTGCGTCCATAGTTGTCCCCTAATTCCTACAACACGTTGTGGAATACGGCGAATCGTCGGACCGAACACAAACCCCAACATCAACGAGAACCTACCTAGCGCATTGCAAGAACCCACTGGGGAGCAACTTCTAAGACGGTTCGTCTATGCCACAATGCATAAAATACAATATAGATACCAGTCATGTAAACCGCAGGTAAAGAGGTCTTTTAATTTAATACCAGTTGATATTTACCTGTTAACAGTTTTGTATCATACCGGCTATATTCAGTGAAATTATGTATATGTTTAAACAATTTAACTTTGACTGGAAGGCCGATCGGAGGGATAGTCGCCCCAGCTGTGGTGCAAACGAACCTGTCCCCTTGCACCAAAAAGGGCGCCGACCATCGCGGTCGACGCCCTTTCTTGTTAGTCGCTATAAAGCCCAGCGCCTATTTGTTGACCTGGCCGGCGCGGACGGCAGCCTTCTTGCGGTCGGTGGCGTTGAGCAGACGCTTGCGCAGGCGGATGTTCTTGGGAGTGATCTCGACCAGCTCGTCGTCGGCGATGTACTCCAGCGCCTCTTCCAGAGAAAAGGTGCGAGGCGGCACCAGCTGCACGGAGATGTCGGAGGTCGAGGAACGCTGGTTGCCCAGGTTCTTGGTACGGGCGATGTTGACGACCATGTCGCCTGCCTTGCTGCGCTCGCCCACGATCATGCCCTCGTAGCACTCGGTACCCGGCTCAACAAACAGCTGGCCGCGCTCCTGCAGCGTACCCAGGGCGTAGGCAACGGCCTTCTCGGTGGTCATGGAGATCATGGCGCCGTTCTGACGGTTGCCGATCTCGCCGGCGTAGGGACCGTACTCCAGGAAGGTGTGGTAGAACACGCCCTCGCCGTGGGTGACGTTCATGATGCGGTTCTTAAGACCCATGATGCCGCGGGTCGGGATCTTAAACTCGAGGTGCGTCACGATGCCCGAGGTATCCATGCTCGTCATGATGCCGCCGGAGGTACCGAAGACCTCAACGACCTTGCCCGAGTACTCGTCCGGGCACTCGACAACAGCCTGCTCGACGGGCTCCATCTTGTTGCCGTTCTCGTCCTTCTTAAACAGAACGCGGGGACGGCCGACCTGGAACTCAAAGCCCTCGCGACGCATGGACTCCATCAGGACGGACAGGTGCAGGATGCCGCGACCCGAGACCTCGACGCCGCTCTTGTCCTCGAGCTCCTCGATCTTCATGGTCACGTTGTTCTCGGCCTCGTTGAACAGGCGCTCCTTGAGCTGACGGGCGCCCACGATGTCGCCGTCGCGGCCGACGAGCGGGGAGGTCGAAGCCTCGAAGACGATGGACAGGGTCGGCGGGTCGATCTCGATGGGCTCGAGCTCGACAGGGTTCTCGGGATCGGTGTAGACATCGCCGATGTCGGTGCGGTCGATACCCACGACAGCGGCGATGTCGCCAGCGCCGACTTCCTGGCACTCGGTGCGGCCCAGGTAGTCGAAGGTAAAGAGCTGCTTGACGGTAGCGGTGGCGCTGGAGCCGTCGTTCTTGACAACCAGGATCTGGTCGCCCTGGTGGATGGTGCCGGAGTACACGCGACCGATGCCGATACGGCCAACGAAGTTGGAGTGGTCGATGGTCACGCACTGCATGGCCAGCGGAGCGGTCTCGTCAACCTCGGGCGCAGGCATGTCGTCGATAATCATGTCGAGCAGCGGGTACATGTCCATGTTGCCGTCGTTGGGGTCAAGGCGGGCAAAGCCGTTGACGCCGCTGGCGTAGATGACATGCTCCATGGCAAACTCGAGCTGGTCGTCGGTGGCACCCAGGTCCGCCATAAGGTCCAGGCAGTCGTTGTAGGCCTTCTCGGGGTTGGCGCCCGGACGATCGATCTTGTTGATAACGATCATGATCTTGAGGCCGGTGTCGATAGCGTGACGCAGCACGAAGCGGGTCTGGGGCATGGGGCCCTCAAAAGCGTCGACCAGCAGCAGGGCGCCGTCGGCCATACGCAGCACGCGCTCGACCTCACCGCCAAAGTCGGCGTGGCCCGGGGTGTCGATGACGTTGATCTTAACGTCCTTGTACTCGATAGAGATGTTCTTGGCGAGAATCGTAATGCCGCGCTCGCGCTCCTGGTCGTTAGAGTCCAGGACGCGGTCCTCGACCTGCTGGTTGGCACGGAAGGCGTCCGTGGCACGCAGGAGCTTGTCGACCATCGTCGTCTTGCCGTGGTCGACGTGGGCGATGATGGCGATGTTCCTCAGATTGTCTACGCGCATGTAGTTCCCCTATCTTCTATCCATATACAAACGGCACGCGTATGCGGCCCGCCCAGCGATACAACGCTCAGCGGGAATATTGAGCCTTTTACCGAAAACTCGTTTATTTTAGCGATTTTAGATAAGAGGGGTTTCCTCACCTGCAGGTTCAGGGTCGCTCCACATAAAACCATCGCCGGCACCCATGCCCTCATACAGCACGTATGCCGAAAAACCGCTCTCGAGCGTGGTTTCGAAGAAGCTCACGAGCAGGGCGTCGTGATAGCCGCCGTCAATTTCGACACAACCGGTGTAGCCGATGGCATAGCGGGCGATGCGGCCCAGGCCCTCGTCCTTAAGACCCATCTTGTGCTCGGAGATAAAGTTGGTGGCCGCCTCGAGGCATGCCTCTTCGCCGTCCTCGTCGAGCGCCGCCAGATATCGGTTGGAAGCAGCGTCCTCGATCGCCACAACTACGCCCGGGTTCTCGCCGGCGGCAAGGTCGTCCAAGAACGCACCAATCAGGTCACACACCATGGCGTCGAGCTCGGCGGAGACGTTACCGGCGTCCTGCATATCCTGTGCCATCTTTAGACCTTCCCATCGAGTCTGGCGTCGTTACAGTTCTTGTGCCTCGGCAGCGATCTTGGCGGCAGCGTCGCGGGCGCGCATCATATCCATCGCGCGCTTGTCGAGTACCTTGATCTGGTTGGTCAGCATTACTGCATCGACCACACCCCAGATTACCAAGCCTGTTGAAATCGAAAACCCAAGCGCACCAACTGTACCACGAAGGCGCGAGCAGATTGCCGCGACAAGGGCGGAGACGACAACCATCTTGATAAACGAGCCGCGGCGCTCGCGAAGCGTGCGGGCCTGCGTCACATAGGCAATGCGTGCCGCCTCGGATGCCTCCGAGCGCATCTGGGCCTCGCGCGCAATGGCCGCCGCCTCAGCCGACATACCGCTGGCCATCAGCGAACACTCCGCAACCCTGCCGCCCCGCATTTAGAAGTCATCGGGGGAGAGCGTATGGACGAACTCGTCGAACTTCTCGAACTCCTGCTCGTCGTCGACATCCTCGGCGTGGGTGGAAACAGTGCCCAGGCGATTCATGATGTCGTCCTCCACAAACATGGGAGCATTGCTGCGCACGGCAAGGGCAATGGCATCACTGGGACGAGCGTCGATCTTGCGCTCCTCGCCATCGGCCAGTACGACGATCGTCGCGTAGAACACCGGCGGCTCGGCGCGAACGATCTCGATGCGCTCGAGCTTGGCGCCCAGGGCGTCAACGGTATCGAGCAACAGGTCATGGGTGATCGGGCGCTCGGCGCGGCCGCTATCGATGCCGCGGCTGATGGCAGCAGCTTCAAACGAACCAGTCTGAATGGAAAGGGAACGCAGCGGCGCGGGCGAGTCCGATTTGCTGCTGCGCTCACGAAGCACGATAAGCGATGGCACGGGACCGGCGGCCATGACGATGGTCTCTATGTCGACACGAACCATGGAACACCTCCGGTACGTAGCGGTTAACACGCGGCAGCCCGCCGCATTGAATAGCTATACTACCCAATCTTTCGCACAGCACACAAAATCAAAGTAGTTAATTTGGGACGGGGCTTTTTTGACTACTTTCAGTAGGTAAGAAAAAAGCCCCGAGGCAACGCCCCAGGGCTCTTCACAGTTTTGATGGTGGACCTGACAAGATTCGAACTTGTGACCTCCCGGTTATCAGCCGGACGCTCTAACCAACTGAGCTACAGGTCCATCGCGCAAGGGATATATTAGACGAGTCGTTACGCGCGCGTCAACAACTTTTTTGAAAATCTTTGGGAGGGATGGTCGCTGGGCCGGCGAGATGGTTTTGGTTTGCTGCTCGGACAGTCCTGCGCAAGACGAAGGCCACATTAAGTGGCCTTCTTTGCGTGCGGAACTCGCGACAAACCAAAACCATCTCGCCGGCCCAGCGACCATGGGATCCCAAGGTTTTCAAAAAAGCGGTCGGCGCGCAGTGCGCCGACCGCCGATATAAGGGGTCTGATGATTTTTACCAGCTAGGGCCTCTTACTCATCTAGGAGATCCTCTGGCATGTCGTTGCCGTCGCCTAGATCGACAGGGGTTTCTTCGGGGGCAGAGCCGTCTTCTGTGGCTTCGCCTTCGGGCTTCTCCTTGGCGGCCGTCATGCGGGCTACGGCGCAGATGCGGTCGTTGTCGTCGACGGTCATCATCTTGACGCCCTGGGTAGCGCGGCCAGTCTGGCTGATCTCGTCGGTCTTGACGCGAATGACCGTCGCGCCCTCCGTCACGATGAATAGCTCGTGCTGCGGGCCCACTGTCTTCATGGCCGCGAGGTTACCCTTACGCTCGGTCATTTGGATGGTGTAGACGCCCTGGCCGCCGCGATTCTGCTCCGGGTAGTCCGCAACCGGCGTGCGCTTGCCGTAGCCGCGCTCGGTGATGACGAACAGATCGCCGTTGCCGTTAGTGACTTCCATGCCCAGAACGCTCACGCCGTCCTTCATGCTAATGCCGCGAACGCCGCTGGTATCGCGACCGGTAGCGCGTACCTGCTCCTCGGAGAACATGATCGCCTTGCCCGCGGTGGTGGCCAGGATAATCTTGTCGCCCTCGCGCACGCGGCGCACGTTCAGCAGCGCGTCGTCGTCACGCAGGTTGATAGCGATCAGGCCGTCGCGACGGCTGCGGTCATATGCGCTCATCACGGTCTTCTTGACCATGCCGCTCTTGGTGGCAAACATCAGGTACTCGTCGGCCGGGAACTCGCGGCAGCTGATGACGCTCGCAATCTTCTCGCCTTCCTCGAAGGGCAGCAGGTTGACGATCGCGGTACCGCGTGCCTGGCGCGTACCTACCGGCAGCTCGTGCACCTTCAGGCGATAGACCTTGCCCTTGCTCGAGAAGAACAGCACGTACTCGTGCGTGGACGCGATGAACATCTCATCGATGACATCGTCCTCTTTGAGGTTGACGCCCGACACGCCCTTGCCGCCGCGCTTTTGGGCGCGGTAGGCGGCAACCGGGATACGCTTAACGTAGCCGGTGTGGGTGATGGTCACGACCATATCCTCGTCGGCGATGAGGTCCTCGACATCCAGGTCCTTCTCAACCTGGCTGATCTCGGTGCGGCGCTTATCGCCAAACTTCTTGGAGATCTCGCGCATCTCTTCCTTAATGACGCCCAGGATCTTCTCCTCGTGCGCCAGCAGGTCCTCGTAGTAGGCGATGGCGCGGCGCAGGCCGTCCAGCTCTTCCTGGATCTTGTCGCGCTCCAGGCCGGTCAGGCGGCGCAGCTTCATCTCGAGGATGGCCGTGGTCTGCTCGGGTGTAAAGCCAAAGCGCTCGATCAGGCGGCTGCTGGCCTCGGAATCGGTCTGCGAGGAACGGATGATGCTGATGACCTCGTCGATATGGTCAAGGGCCATCAGGTAACCCTCGAGGATATGCGCGCGGGCCTGAGCCTTCTTAAGGTCGAAGCGGGTGCGGCGAGTGACTACGTCGACCTGGTGGTCGATGTAGTGCTGCAGCATCTCGCGCAGGCTCAGGCATTTGGGAACGCCGTTGACAAGTGCTAGGTTGTTGGCGCCAAAGGTCGTCTGCAGCGAGGTGTACTTATACAGATTGTTGAGCACGACCTGCGGAATGACGCCCTTCTTGAGCTCGATGACCAGACGGATACCCTTCTGGTTGGACTCATCGCGCATATCCGAGATGCCCTCGATGCGCTTATCGTTGACGAGCTGGGCGATCTTCTCCTGCAGGGTGCCCTTGTTGACCATGTAGGGAATCTCGGTAAAGACCAGGCGGCTACGGCCGGTCTTGGTGGACTCCACATGAGCCTTAGCGCGCACGGTGATGGAGCCGCGGCCGGTCTCGTAGCTCTGCTTAATGCCGGCACTGCCCATGATGATGGCACCGGTGGGGAAGTCCGGACCGGGCATGATCTGCATGAGCTCGTCGACGGTGGCGTCGGGGTTGTCGATCAGGTAGCACGTGGCTTCGATCGCCTCGGTAAGGTTGTGCGGGGCGATGTTGGTAGCCATGCCGACGGCGATGCCCTGGCTGCCGTTGACCAGCAGGTTGGGGAAGCGCGCGGGCAGCGCCTGGGGCTCGGCGAGCGACTCATCGTAGTTGGGCTGCCAGTCGACGGTATCCTTCTGCAGGTCGCGCAGCAGCTCCATGGCGGGCTTTGCCAGGCGGCTCTCGGTGTAACGCATGGCGGCGGCGCCGTCGCCATCGATGTTGCCAAAGTTGCCGTGACCGTCGATGAGCGGCGTGCGCATGGAGAACCACTGCGCCAGGCGGACCATGGCCTCGTAGACCGCGAAGTCACCGTGCGGATGGTACTTACCGATAACTTCGCCGACCGTCCAAGCGGACTTCTTGTGCGGACGGTTGGGGTAGATGCCGCTCTCGTTCATGGCGTACAGGATGCGACGGTGCACCGGCTTTAAGCCATCGCGCACGTCCGGCAGGGCGCGCGCCGTGATGACCGACATCGAGTACTCGATGAACGACTGCTTCATCTCGCGGCCGAACTCCGAAATCTGGAGCTGACCGCCGTTGATATCCTCGCCGGCCGAGGCGCCACGGTCGACTTCGCCAAAGCTCTCCTCGAGCTCGGCGTCGTCGTCCTCTTCCTCATCATCGGCATCGGGGTTATAGGCGTCCGGATCGCCGTCCTCGCCCTGCTCAGCACGGGCAAGCAGGCGCTTCAGATCATCGGGCATGCCGGCGTCGCCGGCCTCGTCCATACCCTCGTTATTGTTGATATCGTCTGCCACGTTACCTCCTCTTAAGCGTCAAGGAATCGTGCGTCATGCGCGTGCTTCTCGATGTACTCGCGGCGATAGCCGACCTCGGAACCCATCAGCTCGCGCACGGCGCGGTCTGCCACCACGGCATCCTCGATCGACACGCGCTGCAGGATGCGGGTCTTGGGATCCATCGTCGTCGAGGCGAGCTGCTTGGGGTCCATCTCGCCCAGACCCTTGTAGCGCTGGACGGTATAGCCCTTGCGCTTCTTGGTGATCTTGCCATCCTTGGCCTTGCCGTCTTCGTCGTTATCGTCGGGGTTCAGGCCCAGACTCTGGATGGTGTCGCGCAGGATCTCGTCTTCGGGCTGGCGGCCGTTGGGATACACGTAGTGGATCTTGTTGCGCACCTTAATGCCAAAGATGGGCGGGCAGGCAACATAGACGTAGCCGGCATCGATCAGCGGACGCATGTACTTGTAGAAGAACGTCAGCAGCAGGATGCGGATGTGCGCACCGTCGACGTCTGCATCGGTCATGATGATGATCTTGTGGTAGCGCGCCTTGGTGATATCGAAGTCGCCGCCGTCGCCGGCACTCGTCGTGACGCCGCAGCCGATCGCGGTAATCAGCGACTGGATGGTGTCACTCGAGAACGCGCGATGGTCACCAACGCGTTCGACGTTCAGAATCTTGCCGCGCAGGGGCAGAATCGCCTGGATGTCTCGGCAACGGCCGTCCTTGGCCGAACCGCCTGCCGAGTCACCCTCTACGATGAAGAGCTCGGTCAGCTCGGCATCGCGCACCGAGCAGTCAGCGAGCTTACCGGGCAGGGACGCCGTCTCGAGCAGGCTCTTGCGGCGGGTCGCCTCGCGCGCCTTGCGGGCGGCGTTGCGCGCCTTGCAGGCCTGTTGCGCCTTCTTGACAATCTCGCGGGCGGGCTTGGGATGCTCCTCCAAGTAATCGGCGAGACCGTCGGTCACGATCTTGAGCGTGAGCGCGCGCATATAGGAGCTACCGAGCTTGGCCTTGGTCTGGCCCTCAAACTGCGGATCGGGCAGCTTAACCGAGATAACGGCCGAAAGGCCCTCGCGCACATCGTCGCCGGTCAGGTTGGCGTCTTTTTCCTTGAGCAGGTTCTGTTTGCGCGCGTAGTCGTTGATCACGCGGGTGAGCGCGGTGCGAAAGCCCTCAAGGTGCATGCCGCCCTCGGGAGTGTAGATGTCGTTGGCGAACGACATGACGTTCTCGCCGTAGCCGCTATTCCACTGCAGGGAAACCTCAACCTCGCCCATCTTGGCCACAGGCGCGTCCGGATCCGATTTGCCCTCGATGTAGATGGGCTCCTTAAAGGCCTCGGGGACGTCCTTGCCCTCGTTGAGAAACTTGACGAAGTCGACGATGCCGCCGGCATAGCAAAACTCCTCCACGTGGGGAGTCGCCTCGCGCTCGTCGGTCAGCACAATCTTAAGGTTCTTATTGAGGAACGCCGTCTCCTGCAGACGGTTGTGCAGCGTATCGAAATCGTAGATGCAGGTCTCGAAGATCTCGTCGTCGGGCCAGAAGGTGACGGTGGTGCCCGTTGAATCCGAGGTGCCCACGACCTCCATCTTCTTGACGGTCTTGCCGCGCGAGAACTCCATCTCGTAGGTGTTGCCATCGCGACGAACCTGAACGACCACGCGCTTGGACAGCGCGTTGACGACGGAGATGCCCACGCCGTGCAGGCCGCCCGAGACCTTATAGGCCGAGTTATCGAACTTACCGCCGGCGTGCAAGATCGTCATAACGACCTCGAGCGTCGGGATCTTTTTAACAGGGTGCTCGTCGACGGGGATGCCGCGCCCGTTGTCGACGACCGTGATGGAGTTGTCGGCGTGGACCGTCACCTGGATCTCGGTGCAGAAACCGGCCATGGCCTCGTCGACGGAGTTGTCAACGATCTCCCACACCAGGTGATGCAGACCGCTGGCGCTCGTCGAGCCGATATACATGCCCGGGCGCTTACGAACGGCCTCGAGACCTTCGAGAATCTTAATCTCGCCGCCATCGTAATCGTTTTCGTTTGCCACACGTCCTCCTTCAGTCAAGAAAATGTGTACAGCCTTACTAGTTTATCGTAAAAAAATACCCTCGGGAACGAGGGTATTTGGCTCTACAAGGCCACCAGATGCGATTTAAGGCTCTTTTTTGCTTTGCACGCCCTTGGCCCACTCGGCACTGGCTCTCATGGCATTCTCGAGGGCCTCGCGCAGTTTTTGGTCTTCGATGGGCGCCACTTGGCGCTCGATCTCGGTACGCTCGGCCTCACTTAGGTCGGCGTGCGGGGCCGGCGATCGCTCGGTCGTCGCCGGGCGCAGGCGCTCCTTGGCGGCGGACGGTGTGTGACCGGGCGCGGTGGTTTTGAACACCAGGCCGTCCACATGCGCACCGGCGCGCTCCATGCGTGCGCGGATGATCTCGCGCAACAGCGTCATTTCCTGCGTCCACGAGGGCGAGTCGAGATATACCAGCAGCTCATTGGACTCGGGCAGGTAGCGCAGTCCCGTCACATGCCGTCCCTCGCGCGTGCCCGAGCACACCGCGTTCCATGCGCGATAGACCGTGCGCGACTCCTCGGCAGCCTCCATCTGCGCACGGCGCTTAGGCGTTGCAGCCGCCAGGATGCGCTGGCGCTCTGCGTTCAAAAACCCGCTGAAGGCGACTGTCTCGCTCTCGCGCTCGTAATTAGCACGTCTCACCCATGCTCACCACCTTGGCTCGATCAAGCAGGTCATCGGTAAAGTACCCCAAGTTGGTCGTAGTTATGACCGTCTGGATATCATCGCCGATCAGCCGCAGGAAAGCACCGCGACGCCCGCCGTCGAGCTCGCTCATCACGTCGTCCAGAAGCAGCAGTGGGGCGGTGCCCAGGACATCGCGAGCCACGGCAACCTCGGCCACCTTCCAGGACAGCACCAGCGTGCGCTGCTGTCCTTGGCTGGCAAACGAACGGGCGGAGCGACCCGCCACGGTAAACTCAATCTCGTCGCGATGCGGTCCCACCAGCGTCACGCCGCGGCGAATTTCCTCGTCGGCGTGCTCATCGAGGGCAGCCAGCATGCGCTCGTACGCCCAGCCCTTCAGCTCTTCGCGATCCTCGACCTGGGGCAAATCCCCCAGCGTGGACGCATAGGACACGTTGGCGGCCTCACCGGACGCCACTTGCCCGTAGGCAGCGCGCACATGGCCCGCCAGCCGGTCGAGTAGGGCCAACCGGTGCACGAGCAGGGCCGAGCCCGCGCGGGCAATCGAATCGTTCCACGCGCCGAGCATCTCGCGGCAGCACCAGGTCTCCTTGAGCAAGGCATTACGCTGGGTCACGCAACGCCCATAGGTATTCGCAAGATCGGCATAGCGTGCGCTCAGTTGCATGCCAAAGTCATCGAGGGCGGCGCGGCGCACACTGGCGCCTCGCTTAACCATGTCCAGATGGTCGGGACAAAACAGCACGCTCGGCAGAACCCCGCGCACACCGGCGGCGGAGCATCTCTTGCCGTTGCGGCTAAACGAGCGCTTACCGTCCCCCGCGCTCAATCCCATATCAAGCACGCGGCCGTCGCCCTCGAGTCTCAGCTCGACCTTGCACGAGCCCACGCCGTCATGGACGAGCTCAGCTGCGGTCGGATGCCTAAACGAGGCGCCGCTCGTCAGCAGCTGCAGCGCCTCTATGAGATTGGTCTTTCCCGCCGCGTTGGGTCCCGCAAGTATCGTCACGCCCTCGTCCAGGGCAAGGCGATAGCTATCGAAGCTGCGGTAGTGCGCAACGGAAAGATCGCGGGCGAATATGGTCATGGCGCAGCGCTAGATGCGGACCGGCATGACTAGGTACAGGTAGTTGATCTTGTCGTAGGACTTGAAGATGCCCGCCTGCGAGTAGCTCTTGAGCTCCAGCGTGATCTCCTTCTCCTTGGACAGGGCATTGAGGCAGCCGAAGATGTAGTGGTAGTTGAAGGCGATGGTACCCGACTCGCCCTCGGCCTCGACATCGATCGTCTCCTGCGCAAGGTCCTGGTCATTGGAAATGGAGGACAGGCCCATCTGCCCGTTCTCGACATCGATCTCGAACTTGACGGCGGGGTTGGCGCTCGCGATAACGGCCACGCGCTTGAGGGCGGCGTTAAAGGCGGCGACGTCGATCTTGACGCTCGTCACGCACGAATCGGGGATGAGCTGCTTGTAGTTGGGGTACACGCCCTCGATGCGGCGCGACACGTAGGTGGTGTTGCCGGCCTCGAAGACGACCTGGGTGTCGGTAGCCCCGATCATAATGGTCGCCTGGCTGGCCATGATGTTCAGCGCGTCGTTAAAGGCGTCGGCTGGAACGTTGAGCTCAAAGGAGCCCTCGAGGGTCGAGGTCTCGACCTGCGTATCGCACACGGCCAAGCGGAAGGAATCGGTCGCCACCAGGCGCACGGTGTTGTTCTCGACCTTCATGTGCACACCGCCCAGGATGGGGCGGGCCTTGTCGGTCGAGGTGACGCGCCACACGCGGCCGACCATTTCGGACAAGATATCGGTCGGCAGCTCCACGGCACTCTCGATGGCATAGGCCGGAAACTCGGGGAAGTCATTGGCATCGAGCGTGTTCAGGCGGAAAGAGCTCTTCTCGCAACTAATCAGCACCTGGCGCTCGGACAGCTCAAAGGTGACCGGAGCATCGGGGAGGGTCTTGGTGATATTGGAGAGCATCTTACAGGGGATAACCATCTCGCCCTCTTCTTCGACATGCGCCGCGATGCGATGACGGATCGAGATGGTGTAGTTAGAGGTCTGGAATTCCAAGATGCCGTCTTGCGCCTTGACGAGCACGCCCGACAGGATGGGAAGGGTGGATGCCGAAGCGACACCCTTCATAACGACGCCGATGGCTTGTGTAAGCGAGCTCTGGCTGACGGTGAACTTCATCTTTTAATACCTTTCTATAGATATAAATATCTTAATAATAGTAATAGCACTGACGAAACTGTTGATTACTCCCAAAGACGCAGGTCAGACCTAGAAAGAGAATCGACAGCAACCTGTGTGCAACAGGGGTGGTTTTCCACGTTCAAAACCTGCGCAAAACTTTTCATCACCGCGGGTTGGGTTATAGACACCTTATGCCCGTGGTTTCGACAAGTTTTCAACAGGTGTCTCTATTTCCCTACGAGCGCAGTGTAATTTTATCGCGCAGCGACTTGAGGTCTTCGGTGACGGTGCGGTCTTCCTGGATCATCTTCTGGACCTTTTTGTAACTCGTGCTGACGGTCGAGTGGTTGCGATTGCCAAATTCGGCGCCCACCGCCGTGGTCGTCATCTCGCACATCTCGATGGCCAGATAGATGGCAATATGGCGTGCTTTGGCGATATTGGCATTGCGACGCGGGCCGATGAGCTCCTCGTGCGTCACGCCGTACTGCTCTTCGATGACGGACTGAACCGTCTGGACGTTGATCTTTTTGGCCGATGTGTCGAAGTACTGGCTGGCGATGGCGTCGATATCGTCAAAGGTGAGCTCCCCGCCCTCGCGCTCGCGGTCGCCCGCCTCGCCGGCGCAGCGCTCGCAGAAGCTCTCGAGTTCGCGGATGTTGGTGCCCGACACCTCTGCCATGTGTTTAAAGTGCTCGTCGGTCAGGTGCCCGCCGTCGCCGCCATAGGCCGCCAGCAGCGAGTCGTCGCCCGCCTCGGGCGCGGCGGCGATCGTGTTCTCGTAGTAGCGCTGCAAGATCTTGTATTTCATCTCGTAGCTGGGCTCTGCGACCAGGCAGAGCATGCCGGCGTTGAAGCGGCTGGTCAGACGCTCGTCCATGCTCAGGTCCTTGGGGGCGCGGTCTGCCGCGATGACGACTTTCTTGTTGTTGCGGATGAACTCGTCCATGAGCTGGAAAAAGTAGTCCACGCTCGCGCGCTTGCCGATGATGTTTTGGATGTCATCGATGATGAGCACGTCCACGCCGTGGTACGCCTGCATGATGGGGGCGTTGCTCTTCTTTTGGCGGTCGAACTCGGTCATCAGGTCGTCCAGATATGCCTGGGAGTTGGCATACTTGACCTTGATCTCGGGCGACTTCTCGGCGAGCTCGTTTTTGATGGCAAGCAGCAGGTGCGTCTTGCCCAGGCCCGATTTGCCGTAGATGAACAGCGATGTGCACGTGCCGCGCTCGTCCGCGAGGGCGGCAAACTTGAGTGCCGAGCGATAGGCATGGCTGTTCTCGGGGCCGTAGACAAAGTTCTCAAAGGTAAATTTTGAGTTCGCGGCGAGCGGGGCTCCATCCGTATTCTGCTCGGCCGGCACGGTCGGTGCTGGCACGGGTGAAGCGTGGGCTGCAGCTTGCGTGGATTTAGCCGGCGCTCCGCCCTTCATCTGGTTCATCATGCGACGAAAATCATCGGCCGAGAGTGTGTTCTTGATTGCAATGCCCGAATCCGCGCCCGCCGCTGCGTCGTGAGCGATGGGCATGTGCGTGACGGGTGCGTTCGCTGGCGCCGCCGCCGCGGTCGGCAACGGTGCCATGGTTTCACGGGAAACATCGCTGTGCTGGTGCTCGATTGTCGGCACGTCGCCTGCGGAGGCCGGCACCGCCGGGGAAGCAGCGGGAGCCGCGGCGGCCGCCGTCGCGACAGCGGATTCCGTCGCGGCGCCTTGCGGTGCCACGATGTCGAGCGCAATCGGTGCAAAGGCGATTTCTTCCAGATAGGCCTCAATGGTCGGCTGATGCTTTTTGAGCTGCGCGATGGCAAAGCGCGAGGGGGCCTCGATCGTGAGCGTATCTTCGGTCAGGCTTATGGCGCGCGATTGCCCCAGCATGTTGATGAGGCGTGCATCTTGGCCGTCGCGCTGGCAAAAGGCGATGGCATCCCCCAGGATGATGCTTGCTTCCTCGTCCACTGTCTCTCCCGTTCTTTAGCCCTGAGCTCGCACGCGAGCGGCGCCGAGTTCGGTCAGATGGTATTTCTGGCCATGCTTGATGACCAAGCCGGCCTGCGCCAAGTCATTGAGCGTGCGTGACCAAGTGGGGGCCGAGTTTCCAAACGCCCTTGCCAGATCGGTTGCACCGCACGCTTGATTTTGCGCCAGATAGCCCAGCGCGGCGTTGCCGCGATCGCTTACGAACACGTCCGGTTGTGGCTGCGCATACTGATTTGCTGCATTAGGATACATCATTTGAGCTGCTGGTTGTTGAGAACTCTGCATCGGTGGCATTTGCTGTTGAAAACTTTGAGGCCACTGTTGGTAAGGCTGCGGAGGCATCTGCTGGGCCCAGGGGTTGTACTGCTGCTGCGGCATCTGCTGGTACGGCTGCTGATATCCCTGCTGGTACTGTTGCGGGAACTGCTGGCCATACCCCAGTGGCGGCATCTGCTGATATGGATATCCCTGTTGGTACGGCTGATAGCCCATTTGCTGGCCACTCGGTGCCCCCGTCGCCTGCTGCATTGCTGCTGCATCCTGATCCGCCAGCGGCATGGTCTCTGGCATGTTTGGCGGCATCGACATCGATGTCGCCTGGGGCTCTTGTGTAGGAAGCATTCCGGGCTGCTGCATCTGTCCCACGGGGGGCTGCATCTGCTGCGTTGCCATGGGCTGCTGAGCAAAAGCTCCCGGCAGGGGGTATGTGGGATGCTCCGTCTCGGGCCGCACGGCAGCACCGCGTCCGCCGGCACGCTCGATTTCCTGCACGCGTTTAGGGTTCAGGCTTACCGTAACCACGGTGCCGTTGCCCATGTTGTCCTCGATGGATACGGCACCGCCGGCGTTTTCCAAATACTCCTGCACCATGGGAAACCCTGCTCCGGTTCCACGGATATAGTGCTTCATCTTGCTGTTTGCACTGGTAACGCCAAAGTCGAACGCGCGCTCCTTGTCGTCGATGCCGGGTCCTTGATCAGCGAAGCGGATGGTGTCTCCGCCGTCCAGAATCGAGATGATGGGCTCGGCAAAGTGCGCGTGGATAAAGTTTTCGACAATCTCGCGGATGACCATGAGCGAGATATGGCCACCTTGTTCTTTCATGCACTGGTAGACGGTGTTGGTGGTCTCTTCCAAATACGTGCGGACATCTTGCGGATCAATGACGATCACACGCGGTGTCGACAGCATGTCGTCATAGACGGCGATGCGTGCGGCGTACATGGCTTTTGGCGCCTGCGTGGTCGTCTGCTCGCCTTCCTCACGCTCTTCGCGCACGCCGGTGATGTGTTCGTTGTCGGGTGCCGGGTCTCCGGAATCGACCATGGTGTAAAAGTCGTCAGACATGCCGCTCGCAATCTTTCAAAAGGTTTCGAACAAATAGTAGCTCACCGTGCAATGTTTCTCATCTTTCGACAACTTTTCAAAACCTGTTGAAAACTTTGGAAAACGGACGAAAAGTTCTCAACATTGCCAATATGACCTGTTGAAAACTCGATGAAATATCGTGAAAAGTTGCCATGCACCGCTAAATCGAGCTCGGCTTATGGGGGAACCGTGTGAACTGCGCACCCTTTTACCTTTGATTTCTTGACATTTGAACATTGATTTCCCTACAATCTTCAAGCTCACGTGTCTATATCTGCGTCCGCGCCCCCGCGGACACTCGAAATGCAGCAGGAGGAACTTAAGATGAAGCGTACGTATCAGCCTAATAAGCGTAAGCGTGCCAAGACCCATGGCTTCCGTGCCCGTATGGCCACTAAGGGTGGTCGTGCCGTGCTCGCCCGTCGTCGCGCCAAGGGCCGCAAGCGTCTCACTGTCTAGCAGCGATACACACATCTCGCATGAAGACTATTAAGTCTCGGCAAGATTTCGAGCATGTGTTCAGTCAGGGGCGTCGTTTCAATCACCCTCTGATTCGAATGACCATATGTGAATCGGTTGGCGAAGGCGACTCCGGAAGGGTCGCCTTCGTTGGTGCTAAACGGCTCGGTTGTGCTGTTGTGCGCAACCGTTCTAAGCGTGTGATGCGCGAGGCCGCCCGCAGCTGTGGATTTCCCGTTGCGGGTTATGACATCATCTTGTTCGCAACTCCCAAGACGAGGGTTTCTTCGCCTCAGGAGATGGACAATGCATTGCGTTCGCTTATGAAACGCGCCGGCGTTGCCGGGGAGGAGCGATGAGCAATCACGTTTTGCGACGTGTTGCCATCGCTCCTATTCGCATATATCAACAGGTTATTTCGCCCTTATTGCCTGACGCCTGCATTTATTACCCAACGTGCTCGCAATACGCCGTCCAGGCGATTGAGAAGTACGGTGTTTTGAGAGGCTGCTGGCTTGCCGTGAGGCGCATCGCTCGCTGCAATCCCCTGCACGTCGGCGGTTATGACCCTGTGCCCTAGCGGGCACTCGCTATCGGAGGAAAACTTACATGTGGGATTGGATCGTTAACATCCTTTTCGAGCTGCTCAAGCTCATCCAGACCTTTGCGGTCGACTGGGGCCTGTCCATCATCATCCTGGTGGTCATCATCCGTCTGCTGCTGACGCCGCTTATGCTCAAGTCGACTAAGTCGACGGCACGCATGCAGGTGCTGCAGCCCAAGATGCTCGAGATCCAGGAGCGCTATGCCGACGATCCCCAGCGTCAGGCCGAGGAAATGCAGAAGTTCTACAGCGAGAACAAATTCAACCCGATGGCTGGTTGTCTGCCGCTGTTGATTCAGATGCCTGTCCTGTTCGCCCTCTTTACGCTGCTGCGTAACCTGCCGGACTACTTTAACGACGGCACGTTCTCGTTCTTTAATATTCTGCCCGACCTGACCACCACGCCGAGTGCCTCCTTTGCCGATGGCTTTATGGTCGCGCTGCCTGCGCTGGTCTGCCTGATCCTGTTCGCTGTCCTGACCCTGATTCCGCAGCTCTATATGTCGCGCAACCAGACCGGCCAGCAGGCTCAGAGCATGCGTATGATGGCCGTTGTCATGACGGTCATGATGCTTTGGATGGGCTGGAGCCTTCCCGTCGGCGTTCTGCTGTACTACGATGTGTCCTCTGCCTGGCAGGTTATCCAGCAGATTTTTGTGACGCAGAAGGTTATCGACAAGGCGAAGGCTGATGAGGAGGAGCGCCTTAAGAACGCGCCGCTGCAGGTTGAGGTCACTCGTCGCGAAAAGAAGCCGCGCCCGCACAAGAAGAAGTAGCGGGATATCAATCTTATTTAGGTACCTAACTTTTGGAGTACGTTATGTCTGAAGAGATCATCGAGGATATGCTTGAGGAGGTTGCCTCGCAGGTCGCGGGCGATTATCCCGAGATTGCACAGCGCTACAAGGCCGGTGAAGAGTTGACCGACGAGGAGCTCGACACCATTGCCGATGTCGCGATTTCCATCCTGCGTTCCATCCTTTCGCACTTCGATGCCGACAACTCTCCCATCGATGAGTATGAGGGCGACGAGGGTGAGCTGATTCTGGATGTAACGGCTCCCGACCTTGCTGTTCTCATTGGCCGTCATGGTCGCACCCTTGATGCCCTTCAGGTTATGTTCTCTTTGCTAGTGAGCCGCAAGCTTGGCTTTAGGTATCCGGTTGTAGTGGACGTCGAGGGATACAAGAGCCGCCGTCAGGACAAGGTTGCCTCCATGGCTCAGTCTGCAGCCGAGCGTGCCATCCGCACTCATAAGAGTGTTTCGCTTCCGCCCATGAATGCCTATGAGCGTCGACTGGTTCACATTGCACTTCGTGGCAATGATGCCGTCGATACTCATTCTGAGGGTTCTGACCCCGATCGCCATGTGGTGATTGTTGCTCGATAATCTGCTCGAGCTTATGCTAAGGGGACGTGGTTTCCACGTCCCCTTTTTTTGTCAAAAGTTCTCGATACACTGATTTTTGTCAGAAAGGAGCTTTCGTTGTTAGTACTTACTGATCAGCAGGCTGACAAGATGTTGAGTCGTCTAACTTCTTATTGCAAAGAGTATTCCTTGAGCGTAACTGATGTTGAGCTGAGGAAATGTATTCAGCATTTGGATTTGGTTCTGGAATCAAATAAGACAACCAATCTCACACGTATTCTTAACGTAGAAGATGCTGCAGTGCTTCATATCCTCGACTCACTTGTGTTGCTCCCCTATATCAATAAGGCTCCTGAGGGAGCTTTGCTCGATATGGGAACAGGTGCGGGCTTCCCAGGTATTCCTTTAACCATAACCACGCATCGTAAAGCTACTTATATTGACTCTGTTGGCAAGAAGGTTGATGCTGTCAATTCTTTTGTTCATGCTCTTGGATTGAAACATGCTCATGCGGTCCATGATCGTCTTGAAGAATATGCTCGAAGCCATAAGAAGCAGTTCTCTGTCGTAACTGCCCGCGCACTGGCTCCTCTACCGATTCTTGTTGAGTATGCAGCTCCGTTCCTCAAGGATGGAGGGCTATTTGTTATCACCAAGGGCAATCCTTTGGATGAGGAGCTTGCTTCCGGCATGTCAGCAGCTAAGATTTGTGGCTTCGCTTTGCTTCTGAATGACGCAATCGATTTGCCTGAGGGCTTGGGCCACAGAGAGTTCATTGTTCTTAAGAAGAGTCATCCAGCATCCATTTCATTGCCTCGTGCAAATGGCATGGCAAAGAAGAATCCGCTTGCCTAGATGTTTCACGTGAAACATAATGGATACTAACAACTTGCAGTGTTTCACGTGAAACATGGCGGTTGATATCGAATCGGAATGTTTCACGTGAAACATCCTCCGTTTGACAGCTTTAATACACACCAGGAGGGACCGTGGGATTTCGCGACGTTAAGCGTTCTAAGAACGCAAAGGACACGCGTATCATTGCAATCATCAATCAAAAAGGCGGTGTCGGTAAGTCAACGACGGCTGTAAACCTTGCAGCAGCACTGGGTGAGCAGGGTCGTAAGACACTGATTGTCGATTTTGATCCGCAGGGAAACAGTACAAGTGGATTTGGAATTGAAAAAGAAGACCTTGATCACTGCATCTATGATGCATTGTTGAATGATGTGCCGGCAGAATCGCTTGTTCTTGATACAAATTGCAAAAAGGTATTCGTAATTCCAGCTACGATTCAGCTTGCAGGTGCCGAAATTGAGCTCGTAAGCGCAATTGCTCGTGAAACCCGCCTCAAAGATTTGCTTGAGCCGATTCAGGACGAGTTCGATTTTATTTTCATTGACTGTCCTCCTTCGCTCGGCCTGCTTACTATCAATGCCTTGACCGCAGCAGACAGCGTTTTGATTCCGATCCAGTGCGAGTACTACGCACTCGAGGGCGTTACGAAGCTGCTAGAGTCAATGAAGATGGTCAAATCACGTCTGAACAAGGGCTTAGACACCTATGGTGTGCTTATGACCATGTATGACTCGCGTACTTCTCTATCGAATCAGGTTGTTGAGGAGGTTCAATCGTATTTTGGTGATAAGGCATTTAAGACGCTGATTCCCCGTACGGTTAAAATCTCTGAAGCTCCGTCTTTTGGAGAACCGGTAATTACCTATGCACCTCAAAACAAGGGTGCAAAAGCGTATATGAACCTTGCAAAAGAGGTGATCAAGCGTGCCTAGTGCAAAGAAACGTGGCGGATTGGGGCGTGGACTCAGTGCTTTGGTCTCTGAGGCCGAGTATGAGACCGGTGGTTCGTCCGCATCTGCTTCAAATGCCGCATCTGAAACAAAACTACCTATTGAGGATATCGTTCCCAACCCGAATCAACCGCGAATTCACTTTAATGAAACTGAACTTCGCGAGTTGAGCGAGTCAATCCAAGAACATGGCGTTTTGCAGCCGCTCTTGGTTCGCAAGCATGGAAACGGCTATGAGATCATCGCTGGTGAGCGTCGTTACCAGGCGTCAAAGCTTGCTGGTCTTGAGGAACTGCCTGTCATCATTAAAGATGTTAATGATGAAGAGATGCTGGCTCTTGCTCTTATCGAAAACCTTCAGCGTTCTGATCTGAATCCCGTCGAAGAGGCTAAGGGCTATCGCCAGCTCATCGATGCTAGCGGTATGACCCAGGAGGCATTGTCGAAGGCCGTAAGCAAGTCACGCTCTGCAATTACAAACTCGCTGCGCCTTCTCGATCTCCCCGAAGTAGTTCAGCAGATGATTTTTGAGGGTAAACTTACTGCTGGACATGCGCGTGCGATTCTTGCAGTTCCCTATGAGGACGCGCGAATTCGACTTGCAGAGAAGGTTGTTGCAGAGGGCCTTTCCGTAAGAGCGACAGAAAATCTTGCTCCATTGTTTTCTGCCGGAGAGACGCCTAAGACGCCGAGGCCTGCAACGCCTCAGTCTTTTAAAAAGGCTGCGCGTGTACTTCGTCAGGTATTTAATACCAACGTGCGCGTGAAAAGCTCGCGTGGAAAGAATAAGATTGAGATTGAGTTTAAAGACGAGGAAGAGCTCTCTCGTATTCTTGGTGAAATGATTCAGTTTGATCAAGGAGGCCAAGATGAGGAATAAGATTTTTACTGCGATTGCATTGGCGACGACTATCGCGGCTGGTGCCTTTGCTGGTTATAAGATCGCGACAGACGATGAACTTCGAGGCCGTTTGCTTCGTGGCGCGCAAGATATCGTTGATACATCCAAGAAGAAAATGGATGTTATGACAGAAGATGTTGCCATGCGAACTGCTCAGGTAACGAAAAATCCTAAGATTAATCAAGGTTGGGTTAGTAACCAATGGGAAAATGTAGGCTATTAGGTACCTAACAATTACTTAGCATATTTTGATGGGTCCTTGTCTGATTCACGAGACAAGGACCCCTTATTTTGGCCGTAAAAATGGGACCAGCAGCAGCTGATTCAAAATTAAGGTCAATAAATGAAACGACCCCGGTTGCATATCCTGCAACCGGGGTCGTTCGATGTTTCACATGAAACGTTTTGGGGTGCGACTCCCCTATGCATTTTTCTGAACTTTAAAGCGCTGCTTCAGCTGTCCGCAAGCGGCGTCAATATCGTTACCACGGGAGTTACGAATCGTGGTCTCGATGCCACGGGACTCAAGACGACGCTGAAGATCCTCAACCTTATGAATCGGCGACGGCTTGAGCGGGCTGCCCTCGATGTCGTTAAGCTGAATCAGGTTAACGTGGCACAGCGTTCCCTCGCAGAAGTCGCAGAGCGCCTGCATCTCGGGATTCGTATCGTTGACGCCTTCGATCATGGCATACTCATAGGTCGGGCGGCGGCCAGTCTTCTCGGTGTAGAGCTGAAGCGCTTCGTGAAGGCGAAGCAGCGTGTATTCCTTAACACCGGGCATGAGCTTATTGCGCGTCGACTGGATGGCGGAATGCAGGGAAACGGCAAGAGTGAACTGCTCGGGGATATCGGCAAATTTGCGAATACCGGGAATAACGCCGCTGGTAGAGACGGTGAGGTGACGAGCGCCGATACCGATGCCATCGGGGTCGTTGAGGATACGCAGCGCCTTGAGAACCTCGTCGTAGTTGGCAAACGGCTCGCCCTGGCCCATGAAGACAACGCTTGTGGCACGCTCGCCAAAGTCGTTGGATACATGAAGCACCTGGTCGACGATCTCTTGAGCGGTCAGAGAGCGCTTGAGGCCGTTGAGACCGGTAGCGCAAAAGGCACAGCCCATGCCGCAGCCTGCCTGGGTGGAAACGCAGACGGAAAGCTTGTTACGACGGGGCATGCCGACAGTCTCGACGGAAATGCCATCGTGGTACTCGAGCAGATACTTGCGCGAGCCATCTTTGGAAACCTGCTTGGTGAGTTCAGTCGGCGTATCAAAGGCAAAAGCCTCTTTAAGCTGCTCACGGAAAGCCTTGGGGAGGTTGGTCATATCGTCAAACGAACAAACGTTCTTCTCAAAGACCCATTCGATGAGCTGCTTCGCGCGGAAGGCGGGCTGGCCAAGTTCGGCCACGAGCTCGCGAATATCGTTTTGGCTCAAGTCGCGAATGTCCTGAGATTTAGTCCTGGGATTCATGGAAGCCTTTCGATTTTGGGGAAACGTAGAGGGTATCGCTACAATATGGTATCAGCTGCAGAAATTATAGAGGAGGAGTCTGCCCATGCCGGGTAAAAGCCTAGAGAACATGCACGTAGCGGTCTTGGCGGGCGGTCATTCCGCCGAGCGCGAGATCTCGCTCGATTCGGGAAAGAACGTTGTGGTGGCACTGAAGGAAGCCGGCTACACCTCGGTGGAGCTGCTTGACACGGCCGCTGATGACTTTATGGTAACCATGGCGAACGGCGGATTCGATGTGGCATTTATCGCCATGCACGGCGCCGGCGGTGAGGATGGCGCCATGCAGGGTGCCATGGAGACCCTGGGTATCCCCTACACGGCCTCGGGCGTACTTGCCAGCGCCTGCGGTGCCGACAAGGAGGTCTCTAAGCTCCTATACGCCAAGGCGGGCATTCCCATTGCCCCCGGCCTTGCGCTCGAGGTGGGCGATGAAGTCGATATCGATCATATCGTCGAGGTTTGTGGCGAGCGCTGCTTTGTGAAGCCGGCCGTCAACGGTTCCAGCTATGGCATTTCCCTGGTCCATGAGCCCTCCGAGCTGCCCGCGGCAATCGCCAAGGCGTTTGAGTACGGCGACAAAGTGCTGGTCGAGAAGTGCATCGAGGGTACCGAGATCACCGTCGGCGTATACGGCGAAGATGACGTGCGCGCCCTGCCGATTGTCGAGATTCGTAAGCCCGAGGACTGCGAGTTCTACGATCTGGACGTGAAGTATGTCGACCCTACGGATATCCATCGCATTCCGGCGCAGATTTCACCCGAGAATTACGCTCGCGCTCAGGAGCTTGCCTGCGCCGCTCACAAGGCCCTCGGTTGCCTGGGTATCTCGCGCAGCGACTTTATTGTGAGCGAGGACGGCCCCGTTATCCTCGAGACCAATACCATTCCCGGCATGACCGATACGTCGCTGTATCCGGATGAGATCCGCCACACCGACGACATGACGTTCCCGCAGGTCTGTGACAGCCTGATCCGTATGGGCCTTCGTCGAGCGGGCATTGCATGCTAATCGAGGACGCGGTTTCGTCAGGAACGCCGCAGTTTGTCATCGACTCCTATGCCACGCTTGCCGACCGCGCCAAAACGCAGTCCTTCGGCCTTATCGAGGAAGATGTGATTGTCCTCGATACCGAGACCACGGGTCTTTCGGTGCAGGACAACGAGCTGATCGAGATCTCGGCGGCCCGTCTTTCGGGCCGCGAGGTCATCGACCGCTTCGATACCTTCGTGCATCCCAAACAGCTGATTCCCGCCGAGATTACCGAGCTCACGAGCATTACAAATGCCGATGTGGCAGATGCCCCGTCGGCGGTTGAGGCCGTCGCCGCTCTCGCCGATTTTGTCGGTGGCTGCCCGGTGATCGCACACAACGCCACGTTCGACCGCTCGTTTATCGAGTCGGTCAAAGGCGGCGTCAACGTGAGCGATATTTGGATCGATTCGCTGGCGCTGTCGCGCATCGCGCTTCCGCGCCTGGCCTCGCACAAGCTGTCTTTTATGGCCGATCTGTTTGGCTGTGACTCGGTATCACACCGTGCCAATGCCGACGTCGACGCCCTGTGTGGCGTATGGCGCGTGTTGCTCGTGGCGCTCACCGACTTGCCCCAGGGCCTCATGGCGCGCCTAGCCGACATGCATTCGGACGTGCCTTGGTCCTATCGTCCTATCTTCTCATTCTTGGCAGGGCAGAACCCTGGTTCTATCTTCTCTCTCAGCGCCGCTCGTGCTGACGTTCTCAAGGCCGATCGCGCCGACGATCGGGTGGACGCCGATGAGCTGCCGGTCCTCAAGATGCCGAGTCGTGAGGAGATTGAGGCGGACTATGCGCCAGGTGGCCTGGTCAATCGCATGTATCCCACCTACGAGCCGCGTGATGAGCAGATCGCGATGGCGCTCGAGGTCCGCGATGCGCTGGTCACGGGCACTCATCGTGTAATTGAGGCGGGCACAGGCGTCGGCAAATCGATGGCCTATCTGGTGCCTTTTGCCGAGGCAGCACGCCGTAACAACATCACGGTTGGTATTGCGACCAAATCGAACAATCTTGCCGACCAGCTCATGTACCATGAGCTGCCAAAACTTGCCGAGCAACTGAACGGTGGTCTGTCATTTTGCGCTCTCAAGGGGTATGACCACTATCCGTGCCTGCGCAAGCTCGAGCGCATGAGCCGCGGCCAGGTCGAGATCACCACCAAGCGCGATCCGGCGGACACGCTCACGGCGGTCGCGGTCATTATGGCGTACGTCTGCCAATCAGCCGATGGCGACCTCGACTCGCTCGGCATTCGGTGGCGCAGCGTCAACCGTCCCGACTTTACGACGGCCTCGCGCGAGTGTGCTCGTCGCCTCTGCCCGTTTTTCCCTGATAAATGTTTGGTCCACGGTGCTCGCCGTCGTGCGGCGCATGCCGATGTGGTGGTCACCAACCATTCCCTGCTGTTCCGTAACGTCGCGGCCGAGGGCAGGATTTTGCCTCCGATTCGTCATTGGGTAATCGACGAGGCCCATTCCATCGAGCGCGAGGCGCGCCGTCAGTGGGCGCGCGTGGTGTCGGCGGACGAATCACGCGTCCTGTTCGAGCGCCTGGGTGGCTCGAGCACCGGCGCACTAAGCCAGGTTTCCCGTGATTTGGCAACCTCCGAGGGCTCTACGCTCTATCTGGGCCTTACTGCCAAGGCGACGTCGACGGTTGCCCGCGCGAGCATGGCAATCGCCGACGTGTTCGATGGCGTTCGCGAGCTCGGCCGCCGTGCGCGTGGGGGTTATGACAATGCCAATCTATGGATTGGCCCCGAGCTGCGCGAATCAGACGACTGGCATGATTTCTTACAGTCGGCCTACACTGGCATCGACGCATTGGAACAAGCTGACAAGAGCGTCGACGCGCTGGTGCAAGCCGTCGCCGCCGACAAGCCCGAGGTTGTTGTCGACCTGGGTGAAATCTCGCGCCGCCTGCACGAGCTGGCCGAGAACCTCAAGCTCATCATTGACGGTACCGATGAGCACTACGTGTATTCGTTGCAAGTCAATCGCAGGCTGCGTGCCGGCGGCGAGTCGATGACCGCGGAGCGTATCGATATTGGCGAGGCCTTGGCAACCGAGTGGCTGCCCGAGGTCCACACGGCTATCTTTGCATCGGCGACCATGACGGTTTCCAAGAGCTTTGAGCACTTTAACCACGCCGTCGGCCTCGATCGCATCAGTGCCTCGACATCCTCATCGCTGCACTTGGACTCGAGCTACGACTTCGATTCGAACATGGCTGTAGTCGTTGCGGGCGATATCCCCGATCCGCGCGATCGTGAGAGCTATCTTACGGCGCTCGAGCGTGTGCTGGTCGACGCGCATCTTGCCATGGGCGGCTCGGTGCTCACGCTGTTCACCAATCGGCGCGACATGGAAGACCTATACGCCCGCGTTGAGCCCAAGATGGCCCGTGCGGGTCTGGAACTCAACTGCCAGCAGCGCAACTCGTCCCCTCGCCGTCTGCGCGATCGCTTTATCAACGAACCGACCTCGTCACTCTTTGCGCTTAAGGCCTTTTGGGAAGGGTTTGACGCCAGCGGCGAGACGCTGCGCTGCGTCATCATTCCCAAGCTGCCGTTCTCGAGCCCCACAGACCCGCTCTCATGCGAGCGCAATCTGCGCGAAGATCGAGCTTGGGCGCGCTATTCGCTGCCCGAGGCGGTGCTTGAAGTCAAGCAGGCAGCCGGTCGCCTCATTCGCTCATCGACCGATTGCGGCGTACTCATTTTGGCCGACCCGCGCCTGGTGACGAAGGGCTACGGCAAGAAATTCTTAACGTCGCTGCCCACGAGTTCCTATCAGCGCATCGAATCGGCACAAATCGGGCACTATCTACAGCTGTGGCGCGCACGCCACGAACGGCGCCGCTAAAGCGGACAGACGAGGGATTTTGCCATATCGCACAGACGCTCTGACAGGGCGGGGTCATCCAAGATGCGGATGGCCCCGCCCGCTGCGATTACCTGGCTCAGTAGCCAACGCTCGGAGCCATAATGCACGGTTAGCGTTGCCGTGTCTGCCCCGCCGCGCTCGATGAGGGTGACGCCGGCCCAGTCCAGATGCTCCGCCATATCGAATGGCATCAAGAGCTTTGCGCTACGCTGCGTCCGGGCAAGGGAATCGTGGAGGGATGCAACGTCCGGTGCGTGAGGAACGACGGAGTCTTCCGTCAGGGCGAGTCCCTCGATTTTATCCATGCGATAGGTGCGCTGCTCATCGACCGCGATGTCCCAGGCAATCAGGTATGTTTGGTCGCCGTTTGCCGTAATGCGCAAGGGGTCGACCAGACGCTCGCGTGGCCGTGCATCGTCCATCGAGCGATACGAGATACGACAGCGAACGCCGTCCTGAATGGCGCAGCTCAGCTGCTGCCAGTGCGACCCGCGGTTGACGGTGTCAAAGACGCGCTGGTTATAGCCGAGCTCTTCGGGTAGAAGAGCAGATCGAATCCGAGCCGCCGTCTGCGGCTCGATCCCCAACGATTCAAGTTCATGGTTGAGCACAGCGCCCTCGGCGGCACTCAGGCGCAGCGGTAGCACACGCCCGGCGTCACCGGTGAGGACCACACGCTCGCCGTGGCATTCGCAGATGATGCGCGCGCCCGATTCTCGATCAGCGAGCGTCGAGACGATCTCGAGAATCTCGTCGAGCGACACCCCCGTGATGTTAAAGCGACTGCAAATCTCGGTTCGAGTCATGCCGTTCTCGCCGGCGGCGTAGAGGGCCTCCATGATGTCGATGGCGCGCGAGAGCTTCTGCTCGCTGGTGAGTTTACGCACGGGCATGCTCGTGCACCGTCCTTTCAATGAGGTGGTTCCACGCCTGCTTGAGCGATTTGGGGGCCATGGGCCTCATGCCGTCCATAGCGTGGGCCATGCAAAATGAGGCGGCGGCTTCAAGGTCGCGCACGTCAACGGTCCAGGTCCATCCCGCATCGGTGTGTGCGAGCTCACCTCGCCCGCGCGTGAGGCCGTTGATCATATCGATCTGCGCCTGCGGGGCGAACGAGAACGTGGCTGCAACGGGCGGTCGGTCGGCAAAATCGAATTCAAAGAACAGGTAGTCGTTGAGGTTGAAGTCCGCAGGGATGGTGTAGGCCTTCGAAGGACGCCAAGCGCGAACGATACGGTCGCAGCGGAATGTCCTGATGTCGTCGGTGGCATTGTCGAGGCCGCAGAAGTACGCCACGCCCTCGCGCTCGAACATGCCGTAGACGCAGACGGTACGCTCTTTTTGCCCACCGCGTCCGTTCTGATATAAAAATCGCAGCGCGCATCGCTCGGCAAAGGCGCTCCATACCGCATCGACGGTGGGAGAGCGGCGGATCGGTGCTTCGTCCACCGCAGATATGCCGGTGAGGTAGGCAATTTTGGAGCGAATGTCGGCAAGCGGCGCGGCAAAGGTGGAAGAGCCGGCCGCTATTGTCTGGTCGATAGCGTTGAGCAGGATATCGGCGTCGTCTGCGGTGATGAGGCCGCCTGCCGCAAACGTGTGCTCGCGGTCGATTGTCCACGAGCTTTCCTCGGTCTCCTGCGCACCGGCGGGGCGAACCTCCTTGATTAAGATGCCACGCTCGAGCAGTTTGTCACGATCGCGCCGAAACTTGCGCTTATCCGAGTCGATGTTGCCCGAGCCATATCCCAGGTCAGAATCCAAGACGATCTGCTCGGTCGTCAGCGGTTCGGGGGAGCTGTTGAGCACAAAGAAAAGATTGAGGATGCGCTGGGCCGTTTTATCGAAACTGGGCTCCGAATTCCCCTTTTTAATTGTCGCGGTCGCGTCGCTTGCCGTCATAGAGTCCTCGCATGAGAAGGTGGTTTGCTGCCATGATTTTAGTCCGATATGGAGATTAGGCTATATCCTTGTCCGCTCGGGGCGTTAAGATGGCCCGAATTCGGTCGTTTGCGCTCGCTCGGGGTATACTTTCGACTATATACGGTTCTAATGTGCATGCATTGGGCCTATTTGTCGGATTATGGATGTGGAGCGCACATGGCGAACACCCAGAACTATATTAACCACCTGCTGCAGAACACCGGCATTACGCCGGCATGCAGCGAAGAAGAGCGCTTGGCTGCCGAGGATATCGCTCAGATCTTCCGCAACCACGGCTTTAATCCCGAGGTTCAGGAGTTCAATGCCCCGGCGCCCAGCAGGTTGGCATTTGCCGTTACCGGTATTCTTGCGTTTGCCGGCGCCCTGCTGATGGGCATCGGCGGCGGCATCGGCTTGGTCGGCACCTTGCTGGCCATTGTCGGTGCCGTTCTTTACGTGCTCGAGCGCACGGGCCATCCCGTGGTTTCGCGCCTGGGCAAGACGGGCGTGAGCCAAAATGTCATCGCCTACCACAAGGCCTCGGGCCCGCTCGCGTCTCCGCGCAACCGCCCGGTGGTCGTTGTCGCACACTACGACTCTCCCCGTGCTGAGCTGCTCGCCCGCGAGCCCTATGCTTCGTATCGTGCGCTCATCGCCAAGCTGTTGCCCGTTGCCACGGTTGCCCCTGCTGCCGTTGCCATCTTGCGTATCCTGCCGCTCCCCGGCGCGCTCAAGGTTCTGCTGTGGATTGTCGCGATCCTCGCTTCCCTCGTTGCGCTCGCCAACGCGGCAAACATCATTTCTAACCGTTTTGTGCTTCCCTATACGTCCGGCGCAGTGTGCAACAAGTCTTCTGTCGCCGCTATGCTCGGCGTTATGGACAACGTTGCTCCCTTCCAGGGCGAAAACGAGTTTCCCGACGATGTTCCGTTCGATACCTATTTTGGGGAGCAGAAGCGTCGTGCCGAGGAGATGGCGCGCGCAGCAGCGGAGTATGCCGCGGCCCAACAGCAAAACGACTACGGCAACACCATCGAGTATGAAGAGCCTACCTACGCCGAGGACGAGTTCGGTCAGCCGATTGCTCCCGACGCTCAGACCGAGCCCGAACAGGGCGAGGCTTTCGACGAGCAGATCGAGGGCTTTGAGGGTGCGTCTGCCGACGAGACGCTGATTGGCGCCATCGTGCCCGAGGATCAGAATCAGGCTGTCCAGGCCGAAGAGTTCAATGACGAGGTTTCCGCTGCCGAGCCGGCGGAGGAGCCTGTCGCGCCCGACCCCGAGCCCAAGCTCTATCGCAATGCCGCCGGCAACATCCGCTTTGGTTCGGATGCCATCCGTGCGCTCGGAATGCTTCCCGAGTCCTGCACGCTCGATTACGAGGAGGGCGAGGAGCCGACGTTTGAGCCCGAGCCTGTCTCCGTCGTGACTGCGCCTGCGCCCGTTGCCACCGTGGATGATGAGTCTGCCGCGGTTGCCGCTGCCGTTGCCGAGCCCGAGGCAGTGTCCGCGATCGATCCCGCTGCGGGACTGGACGTTTTGGCTCCCGCCGCGCCGGCGCAAGACGTTGCGGACGAGTCTGACGACGATTACGTTGAACAGCCGAGGCTCGTGTCTTACGAGAGCGATACTGATTTCTCAGCCGAGATTCCCGCGGCAACGCCCCATGCCGATATTGCATCCGCGTTCTCTTCGATTGGCGCCAGCGCTTCCAACTTCTTTAAGGGTGCGCTTGCAAAGGGCAAGAAATTTGTCGACGATTTCGAGGAGAAGCGCGCTGCCGCACGCGAGGATGCCGAGCAGGAGGCTATCGCTCAGCAGCAGGCAGCCGAGGCGGCACGTGAGCGCGCGGCGCAAGAGCTCGAGCAGAACGAGGCTATGCAGTCCGTGCCCGTCGACGCTGCCGAAGCTACAACGTCCTTTGAGTCCCAGCAACCGGCGTCCACGGATGTTGTTGAGGCGACGACGTCTTTCGAGGCTCAGCAGCACGTCGATAGCACCATGTCGTTTGATGCCGCGCAGTTCGATTCCACGATAACGTTTGAAAAGCAAGGCACCGCGATTGCCGAGTCCCTTCCTGTTTCCGATGAGCGGGGCGATGCGGCAGACGATGACGAGCCTATTGATGCTGCCGCAATCCAAGATGCCGCCGAGGACGAGCCCGTCGAGGCCAACTCTGACGAAGAGCAATACGCAACAGCCGAGCAAGATGATTCGACCGAGGTCGAGCAGGAGGAAGTGCCTGCGGTTTCCGAGGCTCCCGAGACAGATGAGTCGAGGCCTTACTCCACGCAGATTTTCACCATGCCGACCCCGAGTGGTTCCGGTGCCACGGTTGCCAATGTTGCTCCCACCCAGGACGAAACGGTCGATTCCCTTATGGCCCAGATTTCCTCCCAGGCATCGCCGCGTCCGCAGATGAATGTTCCCGATCCGGCGTCAGCTCCGTCGCCTGCACCTTCCTCGTCTCCGCTGGCTTCGGTCCCCGATCCGTCGCTGCCGTCGATGAAGCAGGCAAACGTTGCGTCTCGCACGTCGCTGTTCGACCTTCCCGACCCCTCCGCACAGGTCAACGACCCCTTTGCTACCGCTCAGGGTCCCGAACCCACATCGGCACCCGTTGCGCCTCCTATGCCCGTTGCGTCGGGCGCTCAGCCGATCGAGACCATTTCGGCTCCCGCCCCGGCGGCACCCAAGTCTCGCAAGCGCGGCCTGGGCGGCCTGTTCGGTTGTAAAAAGAAAAACGAACAGGACAGCATGAGTGATTGGCTGGGCGTCGAAGACGATTACGATGCCAAGAAGTCCGGTCGCGGCATCGGTTCGTGGGATAATTTCGAGGACGATAACGATGGCTGGAAGGGCGGCGCTACGTCTTCCGACGGCGCTTCTTCCGAAGATATGCTCTCGGCTGTCGCCTCTATGGGTGACGATGAGCTGCTCGGTCACGATATCTGGTTTGTGGCAACGGGCGCCTCGGATTGTGATGGCGCCGGTATGAAGGCCTTCTTGGCTTCGCATCGCGATAAGCTCCGCGGCGTATTCTTCATCAATCTTGAATCCGTCGGCGCCGGTAGGCTTTCGGTGGTGACGGTTGAGGGCGAACAGCAGCTGCTCAAGGGCGATCGCCGCATCATGAACCTGGTCAGCAAGGTGTGCAAGTCGTTCCATGTCGATTGTGGCGCGCTCGAGATGCCCTATGCCAAGACCGATGCCTACGCCGCGCTCGAGGCGAGCCGCCGAGCCCTCACCATCGCCGGCGTGGACGGCACGCGCCTGGCTTGCGCTCGTACCGAGGACGACCTGCCCCACAATGTCAACCCGACGAACATTGCCACGGTATCCGAGGTCGTGACCGAGGTTATCCGCCGTTCGTAGACGGAGCTCTAAGGAGTCAACGTGTTTTCGTATATTAAGCGCCATTGGCCTGTCTACGTGATTTTGACCTTGATCGCCATTGCGTTAGGATTTGGGGCTGCCTACATCGTGGGTGCGAAGGGCTCGACCCCCGCCTCCGCAATCAGCGAAGAGGTGGAGCAAGAACAGAGCACGGGTGCCGATGGGATTCCTGAGTCCGAGCAGGCAATCGTTGATGGTGGATCTTCGTCTGCAGAGTAGATACGGCGATTTACATGATTGAAAGCGGGCGAGCCGGGGGACTGGCTCGCCCGCTTTTTTATCGCGCTAGCGCTTCTCTGGGATCGACCTAAGGCGAGCGAACCATAAGGCTGCGGCACCCGAGGTCAGAAGCGCGGTGATGCAGGCGGCGATGGGAACTGATCCTGTTGCCGGTAGGTCCTGCGGTAGGGTACAGCGTTGAATGACACGGTCCTCGTCATGTGACTCAAGTTTATCGCCGCCGCCGTTGCGGCAAAGATCGACGCGCGCGCTGTTGGTGAGTGCGGTTTGGGGCGTATAAGCCGACGTTGCCTGCATGTGCACGGCTGCGCCCCGAGCGTCTGTGCCAAGGATTGCTTTGGCATCGTCAAGGTCGTCGTGCTCATCTTTGAGATCATCACGGGTCCAAGAATCCACATCGCTTCGAGTCGTAAAGTCGGCGGCTACTGCACCGTATTCAATGCGAATGCCCGTTACGACGGTATTGGATGCAAGGTCAAGTTCTTTCGCCTCGAGTGTGGTGGATTCCGTGGTCGAGACATCCGCCTTCCAGAGGTGCCAGCCGTCGTAATCGACGAGGCGGCAATCCTCACCCAGACTCTCTTTTACTTCGTCGGACTCAAGCCAAGGATTTTCGTGCCCATCGTCAAGCGTCGCGTTTGCCGGCCCATCGACGTCTGTCGAGTCCAACGGCGTCGTGCGATACCACACGTTGCACAGACCGTTGAGGTCGCCGATGGCGACGGGGGTTTCGATTGAGACGAATCTCGCCGTGCCGTCTTTGGCACACTCAAGATCATCGGTAATTGTGAACTCATCAACCCGGGTAGCTGAATCGTTTCGAGCGTCGATGGTATAGGAGAAAAGTCCGTCCGTATTGGTTTGCGTTGCGGCGCGATTTTTACCATCGCCGTTGGCCAGCAGACCCTTCCCGATAGGTTGGACAAGCTCCTGACGCTTGTCGACCTGTCCTTTGATCTCGATGGGCGCATCCTTCATCGCGACAGATTGGACTTCTCCCGTATCCTTTATTTCAAACGTTATCTCCTCGGCAAGGTCATAGGTCCGCGGAGACATCATTTCGCGCAACGAGTAGGTGCCGGGTGCAAGATGTTCGACGCGGTGCGGCTTGTCGGATGAGGTCCAGGAGTCTATTTCGGTTTTATCGGGACCATATAAGGTGAGTTGTGCGCCTTCCACTTCCTGCTCACCGCTTGCATCGACCTTGGAGATATCAACCTTAGTGTAATCGTCGGATACGTTAAGCCGTGCTTCCACAACGGGCGTTTTCTGGTCGGCATAAGCGAGGTCTACGATATGGGGCGTTCGGTCGAGCAGGAAGCCGGCCGGCGCTTGAGTCTCGACAACCTCGTAGCGTGCGGTGCCAGATCCCAGCGGGAGGTCGTCCGCGCGTGCTTCTCCAGTTTCATCCGTTGTGACGGTAGCAACAGTCTCACCGTCGAGCGCGGCAATGCTACCGTCGGGGCGCACGATATCACCCGAGGCACGGATCTCAAAGATGGCGCCCGCTAGGCTGCTGCCGTCTACGGCATCGGTTTTAACGATCCTGATGTTTCCGGTCGCGGCGTGGTCATAATACGAGGCGATTGCAACGGGCGTTAGGTTCATGTCGGCGGGTATGTTTACCTTGATCTCTTCGCCGACAAGATAGGGCTCTTTGGCCGAGGTTTCGCGTACATAATAGGTGCCCGGCACGAGCGATTCGGGCAGTGTGACGGTCCCGGTCGCGTCAGTCGTAAAGGTGTCCATTACGTTATGTGCTGGATACCAGCAAGTTTGTGAGACAGGTTCGTGATTGCTGTCGAGGAGTTGGAAGGTGAATCCGGCTAGTGGAACAGAAGCGCCTGTTTGGGCATCGCGTTTTACAATCTGGAGATGCGTCGACAGAGCGTGGTTGTCCACGATATATTGAAGCTCGGCGCCGTCGGAAATCTGATTGGCCCCGACGGTCCATTCCCCTGCACGTTTAAAACCCTCGGGGACGGTTTCCGGAACCTCGCGAACCGTGTAGCCGGCGCGGTCGTATGGGATGGCTCCGTGGACACCGGCGGGTCGCTTGCCTGCGCCAAACCATGCTTCTGACTGATCTTTGGTGGAGGCAAAGCCATAGATGTTTGTGGTCAGTGTGCCAACAACCTGCTGAGAGCTGTTGCTGACAACCTCAAAGACAACACCTCCCGCCGGCTGCTCCAGGCCGGATTGGTCGCTATTGCCGTAGTCCTTGAATTTGGAAATCTCAAGGTCAAACGCAATGGGGATATCGGAAACGCGAGATTCGATCTCGACCACGCCTGAATCGCCGAGCTGGTCGGCTCCAACGGTATAGGTCCAGCTGTCGTTGGATGGCAGGTAGCCCTCGGGGGCTTTTGATTCGTAGATGGTAAAGGTTCCTAAGGGGACATCGGCGAGAGTGGCCCGACCGCTTTCGTCGGTCGTGAGGATTTGCGCCCATCCAGGGGTTGATTGTGATACGCACACGAATTCTGCTCCTGCGAACGAAGCTCCAACTTGGGGGCCTGCATTCGTCGCGGCATCGAGCTTTGCGATGCGCAAGGTAATGGTGCCAGGTTGTTCATCAATGGCGACCCGCCCGCCGTCATTCCCCGTGGTAAAGGCAATACGATCGTGGCGGGGGACATAGCCGGCCGGCGCCTTCGTTTCAACTAGGTAGTATGCCGTGTTGGGCAGAAGTACTGCCTGCGCTCGACCGTTGCTGTCCATCTGGACGGTGCCGACACGCGCGCCGCTGGCGCTCTCAAAAACATCGAATGTTGCCCCGTCAAACTCATAGGTATTGTTTCCGCTGGTAATGGCAGCGTTTGCAGACTGCTTTTGGAAGGAAACAGAGACCGTCGGCAGTACATAGAGCATGTCTTGACGTTTGCTGCCGCCCGATACGGTTCCTAAATAGCGCCGCGCGCGGTGCGGAGCGGCTTTGATGCTTCCTGATTTTGCGCTGTCGTGGAGCCATCGCGCAGCCGCCACGACTTCATCGTCGGCGGTAAAGTGCCCACTCTTGGTTTTGCCCTGAGCGGTCGTGTAGGAGTAGGTGCCGTCGACATGGGTAGTGCCGTTGAGCATCCATACGGCAAGCTGGGTGGCGGCGCGGGCGCGATCGGGTGAAAGATGGTAAGCGCCAAACGACGTGGCGGTAGGATATCCGTGACAAACGATTGCCGCGAACTCGTCGTCGAGCCACACCCAGCCTTGATCAAAGTTGAGCCATGGGCCGCCCGGCTTGGTGGGGCCGGGGCGCTCCTGGTTCATGCAGTAGGCAATCGAGGCGTCTTGAGCTTCATACTTGCCGATAAAGAAGGGCCCACAATCATCGCTAATAGTGCGGAAGCCGAGCTGGTCGTAGCCATCGACGGCAAATGCGGCTCCCGGTGCCAGGCAGCCGAAAAGCAGGAAGAGGAGCAGGAGCAGCGGACCTGTTGCGATTGCGCTGTGGACAGAGTGCGTGGGTGCGTTGGACATGGCTGCTCCTTATCCCTCGTGCGCCGCACGGGGAGGCCGCGGCGCTTGGGATGAGGCTACCGCCATGGTTCATGCGGGTAGGTACCAGAAGCTGACCAAAAGCTTGCCCGATTTCTGACAAATCGAGCCCAAATACAACAATCAGATAAAAGTGCAGGTAGAAGATAGGGAGAACAGGAGGTCAAAGGTCCTCGTCTCCACAATTGACATGTTTTCCAAACGAATCTCCACAGCTAAAACAAGCATCGACACCCTTGTATCGAACAAGACAACCGCGTTATACTAGCCAACACACAAGCGGGCATCGCCAAGTGGTAAGGCATCAGCTTCCCAAGCTGACACTCGCGGGTTCGAGTCCCGTTGCCCGCTCCAGTTAAGAGCACAAGCACGGCACCATCACGGTGCCGTGCTTTTTTCAATAAAGTGCTGGGATTCGAACCCGACAGGGTGCGAGCGTTAATCAAATGTCCAAGTGTGAATTCTCACACTATGCCGTTAACCAACTTACTACGATACGCGTTGCATTTTGTTTGTGTTGAGGCTATAGGCTTAACGGCGGTTAAAAGGTCGCCTCACTAGGTGTTGGAGACAACCTTCTCGATGGCGATATCGACCTGCTCCTGTGCCAGCTTGGTAGCCTCGTTCTCAAGTTGGTCAGCCTTGGCCGAGGTGCTCACGCTCCTGTCCATAAGGTCGGCGATGGCAGATTCGACGTCCGCGCCAAGACGGGGAACGCGAATTTTTTTGATATCGATAGGGCTAAGTTGAGGCACCGAGGTTCCGTATGCGCAACGAACGACCGACGGCCTGCCAACGGTGGGACTGTTCAGAAAAGCAAGCAGGTAGCCAGTTCGAATCTTTGTAACGTCGGGATAGATTCTCAGCAGATGGTTGCTGCCAAACATTCCCTCATGATTCTCCGTGAGCAAAAGAGCTCGTCCTAGGATGCCGTACTTTTGACCAGAACATGCCATGACGAGAGTTCCCGGCTTTAGGATGTAACGCTCCCAGTTTTTAATGAGCTTGGCGTAAACAAATTTTGTCGGTTGAGTGTTAACGTCAAAGACCTCGGACACACCCACAAAGGGAACGTTGGAATCGCCATAAAACCGCTTGAAGCGAGGAAGCTCTTCGACGTCCTCTACAAGTTCAGCAAGTGGCGCATACTCCATTACGTCAACCAATGAGTCTACGGCGCTTATAGAGCCGGCATAACTGTCAGCATCAAGGCGCGATCTGTTGTCAATAACTTTGGATAAACTCACCACGCATGTTCCTGCAGGACTTTCTGCCTCACAAGCAATACCGACCTCCTTCTCCAACAGCTTAAACGCCCCGTCCCGCAGCTTCCAGGCCTCGCCGCGCAGGCGCACAGCCTCGGCAGCTTTGTCGCCGATGGCTTTGCGCGTGGCCGCATCGGGCATGATGACCGGAAACTCGTTGGCGTGGGCCACCTCGATGTGCTTGATCATGTGACCGTACTGAGACGCTCGTGCGATCTGCTTGAAGAAGTCCGTCTTCATATACGCGTAGAGCCAGCCGTACTCGTCTTGGTCCTTCGGCTCGATGCGCAACAGGTCGTCCGTGATGACCTTGTTCAGGTGATGCGGGTACACGGCGGTAACGTTGCCCACCACGCCCGAGCGCGAAAGCAGCAGCCAATCCTGATTGACGAATCTAGAATCAGCCTGGGGCACGAAAGGCGCGGCGAGCCACTTCCTCACTCGGGGAAAGTCCTCGAACACCTGGCCGGCGGTAAAGAAGGGTAGCCCTTTGCCTTCCGGCACGGTATACCCCGTCAGTCTGCTCGGCTGCCAAATGTCGGTAAGGTCACCGAGCCTCTTGTGGTTGTCGCACTGGTTGGCAAGGCGTACGAAGCCGTACCCGTCGCGCAGGTAGGTTGACGCCTCGAGCCTCACGTCGCCGCCCAGCACGGTGGAAAGTCGGACGCTCTTCACCAAAGGCGCGATCGTCATTGGTCTCGCCTCCATTCAAAGAAGGCGCCGGCGATCGCCATCGTCTCGTCGTCCACCACGCGCTCCTTCGAGGTGTGGCTGCTCTCCTCTTCGGAGCCCACGTTGCCCGTCACCGCGGTGGTCTGCTCCTGCACAATGGGGTAGCCGTCATCGTCGCGTACATAGGTGGTCTGACCACGCTTGTCGTGCCCTACGTGGTCACAGATGGCCATAAATATCTTGTAATCCTGGAAGGTACCGTCCTTGCAGTATGCCTCTTCCTCACTGTCCCAGCGTCTCAGCACAAGGACGGATGTCTGCACGCCCACGTTGGGTTGGAACGCATCCGGGTGCATGTCTACCGAACCCAGGATCTGCGCATGGCGCAAAATCCACTGGCGCACGTAGCCCAGACCCGGGTTGCCCAGGATGCCGTTGGGAATGACGAGCGCCGCCACACCCACGCCGGGCTCAAGCAGGCGGATACACCGCTCGATGAAGAGGATCTCGGGCGGCTGAGATGAGAAGAGCTTGGGTTCCATGCTCCACTCGGCATCTTCCTCGGACCACGACCAGGTGTGTCCAAGGTCGAAGGATTCCAGAATCGCCGGGTCTTCGATAGGAATCTTGGAGCCAAAAGGTGGGTTGGTCATAATCGCCGTAACGCCGTGCCCCGGCTGCAGCGCCTTATTTGCCGCAATGTCGGCGGCGTCCAGGCGCAGCGCCTTTTGCAGTTTGGGTTCAAAGCCCGAGAACGGCTCGAGCGAGTTGGCGTGGAACAGCTGTCCGGTGCCGTCGTTGTTCATAACCATATTCATCTTGGAGGCACGCACTAGGATGGGATCAAAGTCGATGCCCACGATATGCTTGGACAGGAACTCGCGCTTGCGCGCGATCAGAGCCTCTTGCTTGGCTGCTTTGCTGCGCCCGCTCACCTCGACGGAGTCTCTGATCTTCTCAAGCACGTAATTCATGGCCGTGACCAAAAAGCCGCAGGTGCCCATGGCGGGGTCGAGGATGACGTCGTTTTCGGACGGGTCGACCATCCGCACCATCATGTGGCACATGTTGCGCGGCGTGAAGAACTGGCCCTTGTCACCACGCAGGTTGGAGCCCACGATTGTCTCGTACGCGTGGCCCTTAACGTCCACGTCGCTCTCGAGCAGGGAATACATTTGCAGCTGCGCCACGATGTAGGCGAGCACATCGTCGGTTAATGCGATGCGCTCGTCGGCCTTGAAGATGGTCTCGTACGACTGCTTGACGTTTCCAAAGAGTGCCTCGATGCGCTTGCGGCACTTCTTCTTACCCGCGGCGCCCTGGCGCTCGGTTGGCGTGATGTAGAACGTTGGCGTCTCGGAGTCGCGCTCATCCTGGATTTTGCAGAAGATGATCTTGAGCAGTTCAAGGAATGCCTCGGCCTTTTGGATGCCTTGGTTTCCGGCGATGTAGTTGTGACAGCGGCGGAACGAGTACAGCAGCGAGTCACTGGCGGCGGGGCGCAACTGGTCGAAGCGCGGCGCGTCGTCGGGTACCTCGCCACCAGCATGTGGCAGATCGGGCACGGCCTCGGGGCCGCGCTTGCCGGCATCGTCCACCACGTAACGGAAGGTAAGCAACTCGTCGCCGTTGGTCCACATGCCATAGGTCGAGTTCATGCAGGCAGACGCATAGGAGTGCATTTGATCTACGCCGTCTTTTTTGCCTTTGGCCTTGGTCTTGGGGTCTTTGCACTCGACGATGATGTGGATGTTTTCCTGGGTGTGCGCTTTTCCCGGCTCCCAGATGGCGACGTCGACCGCTTTTCGGTTGCTGCCGAACTTGATCGACTCCTCGACCCCGATCTGCTCCTTCTTGTAACCGTACTCACGCACGAGGGACTTTAGGATTTCCTGGCGCACTCGCTCCTCGGGGGTGTCCCTGCGCTGCGTCACGCCGTCGATGAAGTCCAGTATAGTCTCCGGCTGGATGACCGAAGTCTTGCTCACTTGCGACATTACGATTCCGTCCTTCCAACCTTGGTGTTGGTATCAACGCGTGCGGGGCCGCCCGATGCGACGCCCATCTCGCGGCTAATCAAATCTTTAAGAAATCCCTGCTTGTTTTCCTGTGCGGAGAGGAATGACCAAATCTCCTCTTCGGCGGGATAGAACCGCAGACAGAACTGCTGGGTCTTGTCGTGCTTGTACTTACGATCGGCTCGCTTCTGAGCTTCTGACGGCATGGCACCTCCCAAGGACATAGCTTAGCCATAATAGGAATTAGTATAGGTCTACACCTATATGTAGACAAGCAAAATATCACGAATCAGCAGGTAAAGGATGATTTTTAATTAAAGAAATAGAAGCCAACAAATGTAAAAACGGCCTCTAAGACATTGGACGTTTTTACGGTTGAGGAAGGTGGAGCTTGAGAAATGATCCGCCATGAGCGCTCCCTGCCGCTCGTGCATGGAGTGGCAGGGAACTATTTTTGTTGTATGAGACTGCCGTCTCGCAAGGTTGCAATGCCCGATTGGATGTCGACTTCAGTTGGATCAACCATATGCGCTGTTGCCTGACGCTGCGCGATGCCAGACGACGGAGGATGCGTCCTATCACGACTGGTAGTCAGGCACATTCTGGGCTAGTTGCGAACTTGGCTTGGAATGTGCCTGTTTGGCAGAATCGAAATCGCGAGCCATATCACTCGACTATGTGCCACTCAGCTGCCGAAGTGCTTCCAGCGTTGGTGATGCGGCCAGCTTTCCGTAGGCTTTGGAGCAGATAGCTTACATGGTCGCCTTTTTGCTTTGCCGTAAGGTCTGCCGGCAAGGCATGATCCAGCCCTGCGATAATCTCCGCTCTTGAACATGGGCGCACGCGCAGGAGCTCCAAGATCAACTCCTTGAAGACGCTATTGTCTACGCCCTTGTTTCGCACATACTCGCTGTGGGCACCGGTGGCTGCTGCCACCTCGGCTGAGACCGTCAGTTTGGGGTAACGGCCCCTAACGAGGCCTTGTTCGTGAAGCAGACGTGACTGTTCCTTTGTGACGGGTAGTCCCTTCTGAACGAGGTCCAACAGCAGTACTGTCACCAAATCAAGATTTCGATTGCTTGCGAGAAGTCGAGAATAGTCCTCGTTGAGAACCGTACCGTACAGCGTTACGGCAACGCGCCCAATCTCAGATAGATCGTAGGTGGGCATTGGTAATAGGCGGTTGCGCTGAATATCGAAGACGTTGCGAATGCCTATGGCGTTGCGGTCCATCATGCCTGTTTTGTTCATAGCGCTTGAAAGCAGGGGGTTACGGTAGTAGGGCGGCTTGTAGCCGCTCGCGAGCGCGTTCTCTATCGTCTCGGGGATAAAGGCACCCTCGTTCTTGAATATAAGCTTGTCCTCATACTCAAGGACATTGATCTTTCCTGACATCCTGAAATCTTGATGCGCAATAGCGTTGTGGAGAAGTTCTCGAATGACTTCGGGACTGTAGCGATGCGCTTCGGTGGGAAATAGCGTCTCTTCGCGGTCGAAGAAGCGATACTTTTCGTTTCTTATCTTTCCCAGGATACGATCGACCTGCAGAATGAAGGGCGGCTCAAAGTGTTCATAGGCCATAGTGGAGCCGTCGCTCGCGTAGAGCGTCCAAGTGATGCGCGGCTCAATGCCACCCAGAAAGACACTCGATTCCGGTTTGCCCAGAAGAACGAGCGCCGCATTGCTCACGTGGCCGTGGATCACAAGCGCCATCTTGCTAAGGATAGATTCTTCGTCGAGGCTACTAACGGCAGGCTGGCTTTCTCCGAACTTTTCGACGAATTTGGAGCATGCAAAGCTAACTGCATCTGGATCAAGGTCACCGAAGTTTGCCTCGTAGGCAATCTGGCGCGACCAGTCGGGCCGGCTCTGCCCGTAAATGGCGTCGAGTTTGAACTTGGGCATCTCTACGAGGGACTCATTCTCTCGTGACCAAGGGATTCCGTGCCAAGTCGTTGGCGTTGCGAAGCTGCCAGCCGGTATCTGGAAAGCAATGACTCTTTTGTCATCAACCTCAAACTCGTAAATCTCTTCGAAAGTCATGCCGTTGTTGGTGTATTGGGCGATTTCGTGCTTTAGGCGTCGCAGGCCGACACTTGGCGATTGGGGTTCTTTACGGTAGGCGGTTCCCTTTATCTTGCGGTCGTTTGAAATGCCAAAGAAAAGCCATCCGCACTCTGCCTTGCGTAAATTGGCCTCGTTGCTGAGGGCGGAGAAATACCTGCCAATGTCCTCGAAGTCATAGTTCTGCTTTGCTGCCTTGTATTCGACGACCTCGGTCTCGACGTCTGCAATGATGCGCAGAAGTAGGGAGGGCATTTCGCTCGTTTTCCGTATCATGACACTCCATATAATGTAATTTTATCCGCAACTAATGTAATTATATCTCCTGTTACATTAGCCGCCCGTGCATAAGGCTGTAGGCCGACTGTAAGGTCATATATTTCAGTGCATATAATGTCTGTACTTTTAATTTACCTCGCAGATTAGCTGCCAGGGGAAACGGAAAATAATGTGTCTTCTTCTAATGTAATTTCGCATGTAGCTTCGCGGATAACGCGTGAAATTACATTAGTACACGGAACTATTGCCGCCTGCTGCGGTGACGCTGCTGTCCATCTTCGTTGCCCGCTCCAATTCCAAAATGTTAGGTTCATGCCTGCTGCCCATACTTGCACCTGCGCACGGTACAATGGTTGGGTTACGACCAACGTGCCAATAACCAAAAAGGAGCCGCTATGATCGATCGCTATACCCGCCCGGAGATGGGACACATCTTCTCCCTCGAGAACAAGTACGCCATTTGGCAGGAGATCGAGGTTCTGGCCTGCGAGGCCCAGGCGGAGCTCGGTAAGATCGGTATTTCCAAAGACGAGGCCCAGTGGATCCGCGATCATGCCAACTTTGAGAAGGCGAAGGTCGATGAGATCGAGGAAGTCACGCGCCACGACGTCATTGCCTTCCTGACCAACATGAAGGAATACATCGATGCCGATGTTCCCGAGGGCGACCCCAAGCCCAGCCGCTGGGTTCACTATGGCATGACCAGCTCCGATCTGGGCGACACGGCTCTGTGCTACCAGCTCACCCAGGCCTGCGACTTGATCATCGAGGACGTCAAGAAGCTCGGCGAGATTTGCAAGCGTCGCGCCTTTGAGGAGCGCAATACGCTCTGTGCCGGCCGCACTCATGGTATCCACGCCGAGCCGATGACCTTCGGCATGAAGTTTGGCTCTTGGGCCTGGGAGCTCAAGCGCGATCTGGATCGTCTTGAGGACGCCCGCAAGAATGTTGCCTTCGGCGCCATCTCGGGCGCTGTCGGCACCTACAGCTCCATCGAGCCGTTTGTCGAGGAGTATGTCTGCGAGCACCTGGGCCTGGTTCACGACCCGCTGTCCACGCAGGTTATTAGCCGCGACCATCACGCCTATCTCGCCGGTGTTCTTGCCACCACGGCGGCCACCTGCGAGCGCATCGCTACCGAGGTTCGCAATCTGCAGAAGACCGATACCCTCGAGGCCGAGGAGCCGTTCCGCAAGGGTCAAAAGGGCAGCTCCGCCATGCCGCACAAGCGCAACCCCATCACCATGGAGAAGGTCTGCGGCCTGTCGCGCGTCGTGAAGGCCAACGCGCAGGTTGCCTTCGACAACGTCGCCCTGTGGCACGAGCGTGACATTTCGCACTCCTCTGCCGAGCGCGTCGCCCAGGCCGATAGTTTCATCGCGCTCGACCACATGTTCCAGTGCCTCATCCGCGTTATCGACGGCCTGCAGTTGTATCCCGCTCGCATGATGGCCAACCTCAACAAGACACGCGGCCTCATTTTTTCCTCCAAGGTCCTGCTGGCCCTCGTCGACACGGGCATCACCCGCGAGGACGCGTACGCCATTGTGCAGGAGAACGCCATGGCAACCTGGCACGAGGTACAGGATTGCGTCTCCGGCCCCACCTTTAAGGAGCGTCTCGAGGCTGATCCGCGCTGCACCGTCAGCCAGGAGAAGCTCGACGAGATCTTTGATCCGTGGGACTTCCTCACCCGCATCGACACGGTCTTCGATCGTCTGGAGCAGCTGAGCTTCGAGTAGGGTTGACCTAATTCGACCGCCTGCGGATGCATTTCAACCATTGGCGCCTTGCCCGTCTTGGGCGAGGCGCTTTTTTTCAAGACTTTAGTCTGCTGGCCGCGCAGCGGCCAGCTTTAAACCACCCGCTACGCGGGTGGAGACAAACGGCTTTA